>Ga0268262_10000078_pt1 | contig 117678 bp, 28 predicted proteins | sample TergutNc150P3_FD_190354 | JGI IMG/M metagenome (GOLD analysis project Ga0268262, IMG submission 190354) | Nasutitermes corniger P3 segment gut microbial community from laboratory colony in Florida, USA - Nc150 P3 (SPAdes) (version 2) | ecosystem: Host-associated > Arthropoda: Insects >... | reverse complement strand
TTTATCCGGCTGAACTATCCCAACGGCGACATGGTGGGGCATACCGGCATTTATCAGGCGGTGGTGTGTTCGATGGAAGGCATGGACATTCAACTGGGCAGGCTTATGAAAGAAGTTGTTGAAGCCGGCGCGGTGATGGTCGTTACCGCCGACCACGGCAACAGCGACGATATGTTTGAGCATGACAAGAAAACCGGAGCGGTTTCCCGCAAGCCGGACGGCACGCCCAAAGCCAAAACCAGCCACAGCCTGAACCCCGTGCCCTGCATCATCTACGATCCCGAGTACAAAGGCGAGTATTCCCATGAACCGAAAGAATCCTGCCTGAACGAAGGATTGGGAATCAGCTCTATCGCGGCGACCTGCATACAGTTGTTAGGCTACATTCCGCCGGAGGATTACGACAAGTCTGTGCTGAAATAAACGGCCTTTTGCATTAAATTTCGTTTTTTTGTACCCATTACAGCTTCATGCTGAAATATACTCTTAATAATTATAATATAATTATTTTTCTCGCTTGTTTTATCTGTATAATCAAGTATATTATTTGGAGAAATACAGCATGAATATATTAAAGCGGGTGATTTTCAGAATATTAAAAAAACCCACCATCCCCAAAAATATTATGGGATACTGCGTAAACGAAACAAACAAACAAAACCAGACAAAGCTATGGTATTCTTCTCCGCTTGTCATCCTCGCTATCATGGCTATTACCACAGGCTATATTTGCGACGCCGTCAAAAACGGCATGAGATTATTTTTGCTGGTGCATATCATAACAGATACGGTATATCTGTTTTTTATCGGCTGCTGTTTTTTAATTATGAGAATATGGCCGTCTTTCAGGGAAAAACGGTTCCATACCATTCTGCATATTGTGTTTTTCGCGTCGCTGTTCTGGGCGGCTGTGTTTTGCGTTTTTGATCGCAATATGATGAATCTTACCATGGGCCTCTTCCTGTTCGCGATTATTTTCGCGATAAATCCCCGCGTGTTTATTTATGTGGAACTTTCGATAGTGCTGCCCCTGTTGGCCGCGCTTTCCCTTACGGGAATGGAAGGTTTGGTGTTATTTGAAAATTATATCAGGGTTATCTTTGTCGGCCTGTTTTCGGCCTACCTGTCCCATAAAGTATATTATTCCACCATGGAAAACATTGCCAACAAAAAAATAATTGAAATGGAAACCGAAGCGGCCCGCGACGCGCTCGCGCGTTTTGAAACAATCTGGAACTGGGTAGAATGCGGCATTGTCATTATTAACTTCGAGACAAAGGAGATAGTGGATATAAACCCTGTCGCGGCGCGTATGTTCGGCGGGGAACGGTCTCTTATTATAGGGAAACGCTGTTATGAGATTTTTTGTCCCGCGGATAAATGTTCCTGCCCCATCATTGATTTAAACCAGGAAGTTGACCGTTCGGAGCGCGTGTTCAGGAACAGCATAGGCGAGGAGATTCCCATAATAAAATCTGCGGTAAAAATAACGTATAACGGTCAGCCGGCGCTGCTTGAATGTTTTACCGATATATCAAATTTGAAAAAAGCCGAAGAACAGTTAAGGGTTATGAGCATAGCCAAAAAAGCGAATAAGGCAAAGAGTGATTTTTTGTCCAGAATGAGCCACGAAATGCGCACCCCCATGAACGCCATTATCGGCATGACCAAGATAGCCGAAAAAACAGACGACATCTCCCGGCTGAAACACTGCCTTTCCATCATTGATACGTCATCCGCGCACCTTCTTGGAATAATCAACGATATTCTGGATATGTCAAAAATTGAGGCGGGAAAATTTAACCTTGAAAATATTCCGATGAATATTGAAAAAATTATGACGAAGGTAAGCAATATCATTATTGATAATATTGAAAAGAAAAAACAGAAATTCAGCGTAAACATGGCGAAAAACCTGGAGATGAATTATATCGGCGACGATCTCAGGCTGTCGCAGGTAATAACGAATCTGCTGTCAAACGCCGTAAAGTTTACCCCCGAAAACGGGAAGATTACGGTTACTGTTGAAAAAACGGGAGGCAAAGGGAACATGAACACCCTCCGTTTTTCCGTCGCTGACACGGGCATAGGGATGTCAAAAGAGCAAATCGCGCGGCTGTTCAACGCGTTTGAACAGGCGGACGGCAGTATATCGCGCAAGTTCGGCGGCACGGGCCTGGGGCTTGCCATTTCCAAAAATATAGTTGAAAAAATGGGGGGCCGTATCTGGGTGGAGTCGAAAGAAGGCGCGGGTTCCCGTTTTATTTTTGAGGTAGGCCTTGAACGCGCGGCTGTCCAGGAGGAGGAGGCGCCGGATTCGCCTGAAATAAAAACGGACATGGCCGCTGAAACTCCGGATTTATCCGGCGTGACCATTTTGCTTGCCGAGGACATGGAAATTAACCGTGAGATTTTTATCGCGCTTATGGAAGAAACGCGTATCAGCGTTGATACCGCCGAAAACGGAGCGGCCGCGGTTTCCAAATTCAGGGAGAACCCCGAAAAGTACGACCTGATAATCATGGATGTGCAGATGCCGGAAATGGACGGTTATCAGGCGACAAGAACCATCAGGGCGATGAATACGCCCAAAGCGAAAAGTATTCCGATTATAGCGATGACGGCTGACGCGTTCAAGGAAGACGTTGACCACTGCCTTGAGGCCGGAATGAACGACCATCTGGCGAAACCGATTGACGAAAAATCCGTGATAGAGAAGATTACGCGATACCTGGGGCGCGGTGCTCCGGGGGCTTAAATGTCGAAGCCTTGCGCCAGCGCTTTTGAAAGTTTTAGCTTGATAAAGTTATTTTCTTTCCTGAGCTTTGAGATTTCAATCTGCTGGGATTTTACCGTTTCTATCAGATCGCCCTCGCTGAGCGCGCCTGAGTGAAGCAGTTCGCCGACATAATCATTTCTGTTTTCAAAATCGGTTTCCGCTTCAATTTCCGCTTCCTGAAAGCTTTCCTCAATTTGCTCGTCATCGGGCAAATCGGTGTCATCTTCGCCCTGCATGATTTTTTCGGCGATGCGGTATATCGCCTGTGAAAGTATCGCCTGCGGCTTGTACAGGACGATGGGCAGCCGCGAGGAAAGCGCGGTGTCCTGCAGACTGTCGCGGTACATTATCCCCAGATGCTCAATTTTAAGGTCCAGGTATTCTTCGCAGGAACGGCGTATCTTCGTCGCGACTTCGGCGTCTTTGGGATCGTCCACCATGTTCATAATGAGCCGGGGGCGCAGTTTTTCAAGCCGGGAGCAGAAAGTGTTATACGAATTTTTATCAATGCGCTTAATCCCCGGCATCAGGTTGGGAATGTACAGTTTTTGCGGGTCGGCGCTTTCTATACGCAATTTTTCAAGATACGCCCGCGCTTTGGAACTTTTGGTAAACGAGGTAAACATAAGGCGGAAGACGGTATTTTTAAGGAAGACATAGGCGTTCAGCACGGCGGTTACCGCGGGGGCGGATACCACAATGCCCTGCCCCGAAAGGAGAAAGAAATCAAGAATTGATTGATGGGTTCCCGCGCCCAGATCAAGTATGAGAATGTCGGTGCTGTCCTGCAATGATATGAGCCGTTTTACCAGGGTTTTAAGCTGGGTGGCTTTCAGGTTGGCAAGTCCGGGAATCTCCGTGTCGCCGGGGATAAAGCGGAGGCCTTTGACATCGGTTTCCGTTATTACTTCTTCAAAATTCCCCCTGGTATTGTTGAGGAAGGTTCCAATTCCCTTTTTGGGGGCGCGATGCCCCAGCACCAGATGCAGGTTTGAAGCGCCCAGATCCAGGTCCGCGATTACCACTTTTTGCCCTACCTGGGCAAAGGCTACGCCCAAATTGGCGGCGACCAGCGATTTGCCTACCCCGCCCTTCCCGCTTGCAACCGGAATTATACGCATTACGCACTCCTCATCATTTTACTAACCAGCCATACCGAGAGCGTATCTCCCAGCATCAGAAAAAAAACTATACCCGGCACGATAAAAAACGCCGCTTCGTAAAGAAGCAGTTCCCCTATCATATAACTTTTGAGGAAAAAAAGCCAGAACATGGCGGTTATGACGCTGAGTCCCTTTCCCGCCAGATACAAGGGGCCGTAGACCCGGTAACGGGCCATATTCAGCCGCCAAAACAGGGCTATAAGCAGAAACATCGCCCCCGGCGTAATCAGCGCGAGCCAGGGGAAAGGCGTATCCTCCTCAGGCCGCAACAGCGCGAAAGCCCCCACCAGAAAGGCAAGCCGCATACATTCATATACGCACAGGATAGTTCGCAGGGGCCGGAAAGCCGTCATATATAGAAAATAAGGCGGTATTGAAGAATAATCAAGGGGGAAAAATTTAAAAAAACAGCCCGACCGTTTGAGTGGCCGGGCTGTTTTTTCGCGTTGTTACTGTACTACCGCGATTTTGTTATATCGCCCTTGATGATGGCGCCTTCGTAGAAGTTGGCGGTCATGTAACCAACCATGATGGATTTGCTCAGGTCTGTAGTAAATGTACCATTAGGTTTGTTGATCAAAAGGGGAACCTTGTATGTCGTAAGGTTATAGTAATCATTTGCGCTATCGCTATTATGAATCCCGTTGCTGAGTGAGGCAGGATCAGTCCAGCTACTAGTGTTTGTGGGAGAGGTTGGAACGCCATTACACACAAACTCCTGATTATTCGGGATATAGTTGGTCGGCACGGTCATGATTTCCCATTTGCCGGTCAATCGGTCATTGTCGTCTGAACCTTCATACGTGGCGCTGGTGAAATCTCTCCGCCACGCGACACGGACCGAGTGTTTGGTATCCGGGAATGACCCGTGGACGTAGGAAATATACGGCACATTACGAGTTCCTTCCCGCCGTACGTTGAGCATGAGTTTGGTTCCCGCGGAAAGGTAGGTGTCTACCCTAACCGGCTTAATACCTGCCGTATTTGGTCTCCTGGCCGTTCCGGTGTTGTTGTTCGGGGGAATAAGGACATACCACAGTCCGCTGCTGCCCACGTCATAATACGCCAGATGAATATTATCGTCCTGATCCACCGCCATGTCCACATGGGTTCCCTTGAGCGTGTCAATGAGTTTGGCGTTGGTCTGCCATTCATTAGTGGTACCAGGCCTCCTTGCATTGGTATCATTATACGTGTAGGTGTTAGCCGCCGGCGCATTGTCAGTCCATGACAAGAGCAGTTCCTGATTCAGGTTGTCATACCAGGCGATCAGCGGCAAACCGTTACTGAGGAAGCCGACTGCTGAGTAGTAACTGCCGGCGTGTGTTGTCGTATCGTTCGCTACTACTACCGCTCCTGTGTTATAAAAGTTTGATGAGGTGTTGTCGGCGGCGGGGTTTGTCATATGAGTAATACCGCCAACATGGGTGGCCGTAGAAACAGTGCCAGGAGTGGCATTGTTGTTAGTCTCGCCTACATTGCCGTATATTACAAAGAGATGATTAGTCCAGTCTATACCGCCTTCGGTGTCATAATAGCTGATTAAAACCCTGTCAGCCCTGCCATCTGTTCTATCACTTGTGTCGTTAGTAGGCTGAACGGCGACGCGCGGTATTCTGAAACGATCAGCGCCGGAGGCCTGCATGCCGGGAACAATACTGATATAGTTGTTGCCGTTAGCGTACGCATGAGTAGTATTGGGGCCAAAAGCGCTGCCCGTACCGCTAGCGGTGCTTATACCCAGCGCGAAACCACGATTTGAGTTAGAACTCTGATCGGAACCCATTGCGTACCAGGAGTTGTTCTTGCCGCCGATACCGACCGTTGTATTACGTATCCGGTTTGAATACGCATCCGCGGCGGCAATCGGTGTGTTATCCCTGAGTACATACAAGCGTCCATTTGATTGTCCGGTATAGAAACCATAACTCATCAGGCGGGTACCTTTGTTGTCCATTCTCATAAAGGGGTGTATCACGCGGGACGCGAGTACATTGGAAATGGATCCTATGTTCCAGACGTACAGGTAACGGTCGTTGACCAGTTCATTGTTGTTCAGTCCGTTAGGCTCCTGGTTGTAGACAACGGTGGTGTTATTGATGTTGTTGACCGTGCGGATGGCGCTGGCTGTCGCCCCTAACCGTATTGACAGATACCCGGAATTAACGCTGGAGCCAATGGTTGCCTGGATGCCCCCGACGATGGGGGTAATGCTGCTCAGCGCCGTACCGGTCGTATCCGTCGCCGCGGTGGTTATTATTACATACGCGGGTGTTTGTCCTGGATCTGTATTGGGTGTATTGGGTACATGCTTGCCGTCGCTGGTTACCAGGTTAAAGCCCTTGATGGTAATAATTTCACCGTTCAAGTTATTGTTTGAAGCGCCGCGTACGGAATACGCGCCTGTAGCGGAACGGTTAAAGGCGGAGGGTGTTTGCCTGTAAGCAGAGCTGAGTTGGGTAGTTATTTCACTGATGTACGGCACGATGTCCATCTTGTACAGGGCGGTCTTCGTGGTGCCGGTAGTCTGGGTATTGTTCGCCGCCGTGGGGGAGTTATTGCTCACATCCCGTCCCAGGATTCTTAATTCCTGCGCCAGAGCCACTACGTTTTTATGTTTGCTCGTGTCAATATCAAGCCGGAAGTCTACGGTGTGGCCGTCCTGGGTAATAGCCGTCGCCTTGTTAGTTATTATCTCGCATCTCCAGCCATTGTCCGTCCACTGATCCGTTACTCCGACCAGTCCGTCTGACGAGGAGTAGGTAGCTATCCGGTGGTAGGTTCTCGAGTTACCTTCGCTAAATGAGGCTGTTGTGCCGCCGAGCAGAATATTATCCCCCATACTCGCCCAGAGGCTGTCAATGACGTTCGTGTCCGTCACCGTTCCCCGGATGCTGATCTGACCGGAAACTTTGGGATTCCCGGAGTTGCCGCTGCCGTAGGCGGTGTTCATGGTGCTGTTTACATGGGTTTCAAGCTCAATGTGACCTTTCAGGTTCTCCACTTTGGCGGTCGCGGCAAGGAGCGCACTCTCGTTGATCGAGTTGTCATTTATGCTGTTCCAGTGGAAGGGGTTTATCCGGGTTATCGGAGCCACGGCATCCCTGTTCTTGACCGTCAAGGCTACCAGGAGAACGTCCGCCTGCTGGTCTTTTTCGGCGCCGCCTGACACCGTTGTGTCAAATACCTTCACCAGGAAGTAGCGGTCGTTGGTCGCATTGGTTCCGGAATCCGGTATTTTGCCCGCGTCTCCGGCGGCGATTTCAAAAGTGTCATCCGCCGTAGTTTGGGTGGCAGGATTCCAGCGATTGCCGAATTCAACGGTGGCAGTAGCTCCCGTTGCTGTCGGCGTTTTGGATGTGGTGCCAATATCGGTATACGAATAGACCGTTCCGTGGTTTGTACCAGTGGACAGGAGGACGGCCGGGTCGGTGCAGACAAAGGTTCTGCCCGCGCCGGACAGAGTGTTGGCATTTGCCCCCGCTCCCGCCAGTTCCCAATCGGTATCACCCATAGTCGCGATGGTATACACTTTGCCTTCTTGCATGGTGGTAGCGCTTAGCGCCGCAGCGCGGCTTACCGGGCTTACCCTGTAGGTCTTGTTACCGGTTCCGTCTATGGTGTTAATGACAAACTGGAGCCGGTAATTTTTCACGTTAAAGGCTGGGGCAAGCGTTGTCCTGACCTTATTCGTCGTTGACAGGGCAGCGTCCGTAAAGATCGCGGCATCAGGCTGTCCGGTATAGCTGTGGCTGTAGTTAAGGTCGGTCGTCAACTTAATCGAGGAAATTATCGGCGGCTTGTTACGGATGTAAATTTCCTTGACGTAATGGGTAGCGTTCCCCGCCTGGTCAATGACGATGTAGTGTAAGTCGATGGGGCCGTCGCTGAAATTGGTGGTGTCAAAGTAGAAGCCCCATTTTACTGTTCCGCCGGTTACCGAGAATTGTTCTATATAACCGTTGCTGTTGGCGTCATTTGTGGCAGGCTCAGTACTGCTGATACGCGCCGCCCCGTACAGGGTAATACCGGTATTAATAGAGGGCGGACGGTGTATTCCCGAGGGAAGGCTTGAGGTATTAGCCAGATTCGCGCTCATATTCGGATAATTCGCGAGAGCGCCTACGATTCCGGTCGCGCCATCCTTGACATCAGCGACGCTATCGCCGCCGGGACCGGTGGTTGACCAGGGTATACCGTAGGGATTGTAATACCGTTTGGCAGTCCCTGTAGCCTTGTTGGCAAAGTACACCAGCACTTCCTTGATGCCGTCAATGGGGCCGGAATTGGTTCCAATATCCGTCGCCGTTCCACCGACAAAGTAACTTGTGGTGGATGCGTTTCTCGGCTGGGTGTAGGTACTCGTGGGATAGTAGTTGTCAACCTGGAGGTTCAGGCTTGTCTGGGTACGGGCCGGGGGATTGGCAAAGTCTTCCGCCAGCAGGTCCAAATTGAGCGTGCCGCTGGACGGATTCGCCGCTGTACCGGTCCGCGGGAATGTGGTGAGAGAGTTCACTTCGATGCTCAGTTTGTAGTGGAACCTCTGCCGCCACGCGTTCTGATAATTATAGGGGTTCGCGACCGCGTCTCCCTGGGCGGCATAGGCTACCCCTGATCCGGTCAACGTACCGCCTTTGTATACAAAATCTTTACCCCTGGTGGCGGTACCGCTTATTCCATTGCCTATGGTTGTCCAGTTCACATTCCCCGGATCAAAAATCATGTACTTCATACCAAGCCGTAAGGCGGGGCTGGCGGTGCCATTGGTTATGGTAACCTTGGATTCGACGCCGGTATCCAGTACCGGCAGACTGAGGGTTTTCACCCCAGTGACATTGTTTACCTGGAGGCCGTCTTCCATCAGAGACTCATAGCCGGTCTGACCCAGAGTGAGCGACCGCCATTGTACCTTGCTGATTGCCTGGGCGCCGGTCACTTCGGCGGTAACCGTGAATGTACCCGCGACCCTCATTCCCGGCGAGTAGTCATCAGGACTCTTACCATCGCGCACGACGGTAAGTTTCTCAATCGCCGGCATGGTGCTGTTAATCTTGAAGTTACACTCGGTTACGTTTCCTACACGGTTTGAACCGTTGGGGTTATTTGTCCATGTCGTCAACAGAGTGGGCGTGGGCAATACGGTACAGGTCTCAAGGCTCTTGGAATCGATGGGCCAGACTTCGATGATAACGGGCTGTACGGTTCCGTTGACGGTATCATTAAGCTCGCCAAACTGGTTAAGGGTAAAGCTCCACATAACCGACAGTCCCGGACTGGCAAAGGTTGTCATCGCCCATCCATCGTTGTTGCTCACGCGCTTATCGTTGGCATTTACCGGATACTTGACAATGTTGGCGGCAGTCTTGCTTCCCTTATACGTCCGTATCAGTACGGTGTGCATCCAGTTATTGTCGGTCGCCGAGCCGGTTACCCGCAGTTCGCCGCCGTAGGTGGTTCCTTCAATGGGATAGGTGACCACGGCTTTGGGTATATCTCCATCGGGATCCAGTATAAGGAAGTTTGTTTGACCGTTGTAATTGGGCTTACCGGCGATAAGATTCTCAGCCTGATTACCGGCCTGATCCGTTACCCTGATTCTGAAGGGCAACTGCCAAATATTGGTGTGGTTGTTTCCGGTGACCTGCGTGACGGTATTGGTGGCGGCGTTTACATTAACTTCGGTAGCTTTTACCGCGTTGGCATAGGTGCCGTCGTTCGCGTTGAATTCAAAGGTCCAGGCGTACAGTCCGCCGGAGAACTTGCCTGAGGGCAGGACTTCAGTCCCATCCTCGTTGGCCGTCAAGTGCGCGTCGTTCCAAGCCTTCGAGTTTAACGGCACGTTTATCGCGTCCTTGCCTATCAGGTACTCTACCTTGCTGACTATTCTGTTGTCTTCCGATGATCCCCGGACAACGGTGTAACCGGTAACCAGTTCCAGCCAGGTCGGCGTAATAATCGTTGATCTCGGCGGTTGACCGTCAAAGATAAAGTCCTTGGTGAGGGTTTTAACTCTTCCGTTCCACGCCGTCGCCTCTATGTGGACGGTGTAGGTATTCCCGTCCTGCAGGGCGGCTTTCGGAATCAGGATGCCCCAGTTCTGGGGACCCCACAGCGCGCTCCCCGGATCAGCCGCGGGCCACCGCGCGATGGGAGTCGCCGCGGGAGTTCCGGCGGGATATATCACCTGGTTGTTTCCAATAAAGAGTTTGGCGGTTACATTCCTCATGCCGGAGAAAGCCGACACTGTTCCTGTAACGTAGATTCCTTCAGCGGTAGGAGCCGCGGGAACATAGGACGCCTTGTAATCATCGTAGAAAGGATGATCAACCAGGTGGTTCTTGCCGTTCACATAAGTCGGGCTTGGCCTAAACGCCACTTCCGGTACCGATTCGTCTATCATGAATTCCTGCCAATCGGTAGTAGTTACGTTGGCGGGATTCGCGCGGTCGGTTATACGCAAGCGGATTTGGTAGCTTCCCTGAGGCAGAACCCAGCCGCCGGTGCCGATTGTTTTGGTCCAGTTCTTTGTCAATCCCAGGTTTCCGCCCGCGGTCGGGTGCTTTTCAAGCATATAGAATCCATCGGTTGTTGCCACGATGTTGGGAGTGGTGTCTGTCAGCGCGCCACCCCATGCTCCAAAAGTGCCGTCGGCGTTACGGGGACGGGTTCGAATGCTGGTCTCTATGGAGTATATCCCCACCGCGTCTTCCGCGGTTCCCTGGAGTTTGAAATTCGGCGAGTCAAAACTATAATCGGTGGCAGACAGGTTGAGGAAGGTATGGGTCGGAGGAGTAGTATCTTTGATGAAGGTAATATCTCTGCTGGCTACTCTGCTCGCGGCGTCATAAGCGGTAACGGTGATCTTGTACGTACCATCGGTAGTTGTCGAGTCTATGCGGAGGGCGTCATAGTCCGTCTTGCTCATGGGTAGTGTAAAGGTGCCTGTCTTCAACTGCGTGGTGGCGTTAGTACTCTCGGTATAATTCGGCGCCACCAGCTTGGTTTCCGTGCTGCTGTTTATCATATATGTCACCCTGTTAAGGTTTATGTCTGTCGCCGTTCCGCCGAGAGTAAACACCGGGGTGGTGCTTACCTTGCCATAGATGTAATTATTGGTGAGTCCCGTCAGCGCCGAAAGAGTCGGCGGCGACCGGTCTACCGTAAAGACCACATTGTTAGAGGAACTAACATTATTCACGCGGTCGGCAACGCGGATGTCCAGCCAATAGATCCCGTCGGGAATACCGGCAATGACCTGCCCATTGGCATCCGTCGCCTGGGTCCAGTAACCGGAACCGGTGGGAGCGGCGCCGTTCAGGGGGATCTGCCAGGTTACGTTCTTCGCCGGACCAGTCGCGGGCGGAGTAGTGGCGGGGAATTCAATCGCTGTCCATACCGGGGTGTTGTCGTTCCAGCTTGCTATATTGGTGGCGCTGTAAATACGGTACTCAAAGTAGTACCTGTTGTTGCTATTAAGCTGATAGCCAATGCGGGAATCCGCGTCATAGAAGGAACCCAAAAGCGACGGGCTGGCATCCTGTATCGGGATAAGATTGGCCAGATAGGTGTTCTTCTGCGTGTCATTCGCGGAAGCCCACTGCCCCGGAGTTACCACCCTGACCGGATCGTTATTGATGTTGTTGAATTTCACCTCGGGCTTTGTAGCGTCTTTGTAGAAGGTATAAGTCCAGGAGGTTTTATTTCCGCCCGTATCATAGGCGGTAACGGTGACCGAGTTCGGCCCATCGTCCCAGGTACTGAAAGCCTGAATGGTTCCGCCCGTGCCTGACTTGGCGGTCGAGAAATCCCATGTCCAGGTATAGGTAGTTCCGTTCATTGTTCCGCCCGTATGTTGTACTTCGGGACCGTCATTCAGCCTAACCGTCAGTTTGTTCCAGTTGATATCGCTGGCTGTACCGGTTACTTTAAACGCGTCTTTCAGGGTGACATCCTTGTCAAGGTTGGCATTGGCAAGCGTCTGCGCTGCCGGAGTAAGCGCCGGAGGCCCGTTATCCACAGTGAACACGGTTTCGAGTTTTTCCTGGACATTATTGGCCCTGTCCCTAACCCGGATATCCAGCCAGTACATTCCCTCGGCAATGTCGCCCGACTGGACTGTTCCATTGATAGTCGCGTTGACCAGGGGGATAGCCCAGGCGACGGTGGTGGCGGGATCGGCTCCCAAATATATCTTTGTATATGTCGCCGGCTTGGTGCCAATTAATTGGGCCGCCTGGTAAATCTTGTACTCAAAGTAGTACTGTTGGGCCTCTTCTCCGGCGAGCTTGTAGCCAATGCGGGAGACGGCATTGGGGTCTTCAAAAGTTCCCCGAATAGTGGCTTGCGCGGAAGTAATACCATCGGCCAGTTTCGACTTAACCAAACTCATGCTGTCTATCTGTTGCTGCCTTACCGAATCGGTGGCGGGTTTCTGCCACAATGTCTTGTCTATCTGCACATCGTTGAGGGTGTCGTGGTTAATCCTGGGCGCCAGAACGTCTTTGGTAAAGCTGATAACCGGGGTTACGGTAGTCGTATTGGCGGTCGGGCTTGCCTTGTCAACGGCGCTCACGGTTATCGTACAGGGTCCGTCGGCCAGAAGCAAAAAGTCCGATCTCAGGAAAGCCCAGGTCCAGGTATACGTGCCGATATCCGCGTTCTTCGTAGCCCAAAGAGCCGCCCCGGTGCCGGTGCCGGCGCTTGCCAGCTTCTCAACGGTGATGACTTTCGGCGTCGCGGCGCTGTCGCTTATCGTAATAACCAGTTTGTCCAGGTCGCCATCATTGACCGTTCCGTTGTTCAGGGTGAACATATTGGTAGTGGAGGTGCCGGGATCTTTGTAGAAGTTTACCGCGCCGTCAGACTTGGTATACGTTACTGCCGGAGACTTCCGGTTTACCTTAAACGCGACACGGGCGCTTGGCATGCCGACAGGGATCGCGGCGGGAATCGCGTTGCTGACCAACTCGGGATTACCGGTTCTGTCCCTGACACGGACTTCCAGCCAATACTCGCCGTCGGGAAGGTCCTTCACGTAGGTAGTAGTGCCGGGCAGGGCGGGCGTACTGGCGGGCGGCCAGATATTAGCGGTACCGCCGCTCAACAGAATGTTGGGGCTTACCGAACGGGCGTCCGCTATGGGCACTTTGATCCAGTTCGCGTTCGCGAAAGTACTGTTGCCAATGCGGTACTCATAGAAGTAAGCGCCATTGACCGGGGCGGCGGATTCTGTCGAGAAGCCGATGTTGGAATTCAGGTCGTTAATGGACAGCCGGATCATGGCGTTAGCCTCGGTAATCACATTGTTGGCGGCAGTGATGTTGCCCAGTTCTACCGTCGGCGCGGTTGTATCCTTGATAAAGGAGTAGGTCTTATACCCTTCATTGCCGGCGAAGTCATACGCCGTTATGGTTATCGTATGCTGCCCATCCAGGAAGGTGGGAGCGTTAAAGATACTCGTCCAGTCGGTGTTATTGTTCGCCAATGTCCATGAATAGTTGCCGTTGCCGGTGGAAGTCGCCGAAAGCTCAAAGGCAGGAGTAATTTCATCTACCTTTACTTTCAGATAACGGAAGTTCCCGTCAAAGGCCGATCCGGTCAGCTTAAACGGCGTTCTAAAGACATTGGAGGGCGCGGCGTTGGGAGGAGTGGGGACAATATTCACGTCATTTATCTGATTAAAGCCCACCGTCGGATTCGCCCCGTCTATCGTAAAGGCGATATTGCTGTAAGTGGCTTCAGCTATTTCATTACCCGCGCGGTCGGAAATGTAACGGAGGTCTATCCAATACATTCCATCGGTCTTACCGGACAGGTCTATAGCCCAGCTCGCGGTTGTCAGCGGATCAGTACCCAACGCGTATTGCGAATAGTTCGGCTTCGTGCCTGTCAACTGGGTGGATGTGTAAACACGGTACTCAAAGTAGTACTGGGGAGCGCTACCGCCGGGCGGATTGGGCAACGGTAACGACATTGTGCGCGTAGGCCCGCCAATGGCGGTAGTAGCGTCGTCAAAGGTTCCCCTGACCGCGGAATTGGCGGGCAGAGTCGTCATGCCGGCAATCAGGTTGTTCAGCGTGTCTTTCTGCGCTTGCGTCGCGTTCGCGGCGGTTCCGGCGGTCCACGTCGCCGAAGGTATATGCACTTCTTTAATGCTGCTGAACGTCACGACGGGCTCAAGAATATCCTTGACAAACTCAAACGTGGCATTAACAACCGGGTGGCTGGAATCTTTGGCGCTAATGGTTACCGTATTTTTTCCCGGAACGATGTAGGCAAGACTGTTAAAGTTCGCCCTGGTGAGCGTATACGACCAGGAAATTTCACCGGTAGCCGCGCTCCATGTTCCCTTGCTGGTGAAGGCGACTGTTGTGTTGTTTATCTTAATCGCCAGGCTGTCGGGGTCCAGGTCTCCGTCACGGACTACGCCTGACACGACAAACTTATTGGTGGCGTCCGCGCCGTTTGAGGCGTTGTAGATGATACCGTCGGCGGGCTTGGTTATACCCTCTGTAGCGCTGCCGGCTGATATATAGAACACAGGAGGCTTCCTATCTACCTTAAACGAATACACCGCTGTAATCGCTTCATTGCCGATTCTGTCGGTAATCCTGATTCGCAGAGTATAGTCGCCGTCGGGAAGTTCTTTCATCGTGGCGGTGCCGGTGGGCGGCCAGAAATTGGTGGCGCTGGTCAGCGGGATGCTCCAGTTGACGGACAGGGACGGCTCGGTCGGGAAATAGAACTTTTTCCACGCCGTTGAAGTGTAGGTGGGAATGGGATACGTCGTATTGCCAATGTAGTACTCAAAGTACCACTGGTTGGCGGGGTTGCCCTGAGCGGAGCCAACTTTGGAATAGTCATCCTTGAACGAACCGTTAATCGCCGGGCCAACAAGGTCGGTAATTATGGAGGGTGTGCCGCTTGTCACGGCGTTGTTCACGGTTACAGTGGGCGCTTTTGTATCTTTGGTAAAGACGTACTGCTTGACCCCTGTTTTGCCGGAAAGATCGTAGGCGGTAACAATGACCGTATACGTTCCGTCGGTAAGGTAATCGTCCTGATCCGCGTCGAAGAAATTGTTGCTGACATTCCATGTCCAGGTATAGACATTATTAGCCCCGGAAGTAAGCGTCGTTGGGGTGTAGGTCTTGTTTCTTCCGTCAATCTTTATCTCTACACGCGCGAGATTCTCTTCGGTGACTTTCCCCGTCAGGGTAAAGCTTTCCCTGAAGATATCGTTGGTGTTGGAGGGAGTAACCGTTATCGGGTCCATCCTCGGAGGAGTCGTGTCTTTGGTAAAGGCGATTTTCCTGACAATGAACTGGTTAGCCGGATCGGCTTTGTCATTAACCCGGATGTCCAGCCAATAGGGCCCGTCCTCGGTCGTCGGAACCGGAATACTCCAGTTCTTGGACTTCAGATCTCCGGCGTCCAAATTCCCTTGTGACCAGTTCTGGTTGGTGTCGGTGATAGAGCCCAATACGCCATATTTGTAAATACGGTACTCAAACGTATTGGCGATCGGGGACAGGGGGGCGGTGGAAGGAGCGTCGGTAAACGAGCCCATAATGTTGGGAGTTGAGGCTTCAAACGAAGTTATATTGTTCTTCTTCGCGTTGTTATTATCCCACTCATCCTTGTTTATTTCCGTCGGTTTGATGTTGAAGTATTCCGGAATAGGCGCGGTGGTATCCTTGATAAAGCTAATCGCCGGCGTGTAGGTAACCACAGTCCCGGCCCGATCAGAGGCGGTAATGGTTATCGCGTTGGACCCCTGTTGCAGTAAGTCATAGAATTGCTTGGTGAAAGTCCAGGTCCAGTTATAGACACCGGTATTCTTATTGGTACCTGTATCCCAAACAATCGGCGTTGTCGGCGAAACATTACCGCTTGCCAGCAGTGTCGTGCTGGTGTTGCCGGTGGTGGCCTGGTTGAGGCCGTCATTCACTTTGATAACCAAATCAACCAGGTCGCCGTCCGTGACGGTTCCCTTCACGGTAATTACCGTGACGGTGCTGGCGCCGGTTACGTTGCCATAACTGGCTTTCGGCGCCGTTGTTATCACAATTACCGGGCCGCCGCGGTTGACGTTAAACCGGATCGCCGTGATGGGTGTGGTGGTGTCGTTGCCCAGGCGGTCTTTGACTCTGAGCCACAGGTTATACTCGCCGTCGGGAATACTCGTCCCGTACCAGTAATTACTGCTGGTGGGGGCGCTCGTATTCAGGTTGATGTCGAAGCTGTTCACCGTTTTGCCCGGATTACCCCCAATCGGGACCTTTGTCCAGGTATCGGCGGGTGACGTAACCGAAATCGGGTAGATACGGTATTCATAGAAGTAGTTCGAGCCGGTCAGACTATTGTCGTTGCCAATGTCGGAATAATCGTCGCTAATGGATACTCTAATCCGCGGGACGGACTCGCTCACGATCAGAACGCCGCTGTTATTGGCTTCCAGACCGAAGGGCCTAATATCAGGCGCGAGGGTATCCTTGATGAAGGTGTAGGTCGCGACTTTTGTCTTGCCGGTAGCGTCGGTCGCCGTAACGGTGAGCGTATGCGATCCCTGGGTGAGGGTGTTGTTAAAGAGCGGCGCCCATGTGGCGTGGTTATTTGCCAATGTCCAGACGTTCCCGGACGTAAACGTTGTTATCGTCGCCACATCCACGTCCGCTCCGTTGTTGTCTACCGTTATCTTCACATTTGTGAGGTTTCCATCCACGGCGGTTCCCGTCATCTGGAACGGCGTTCTGTAAGCTTTGTTCTTGTCGCTCACGGGATTCGGCGATGTTATCGACACTTCAGGAGCCTTCCGGTCCAGTCTAAAGTTCATCTGGGCGGTTTCGTTCACATTGCTCAGCGCGTCGTAAACCCTGAGCTGCAGCCAATACTGACCGTCGAGCAGATAACCGTCCGCCCCCTTCGCCGCCGTCCCAAAAGCGGGGACGTCATCTTTCAGGGAAAGATTCCAGCCCGCGCTTAACACCCCGGCGGTTCCTATAACCTTTTGTGTATACGAGGGATTAACGCTGCCGCCGCCAATCTTGTACTCATAGTAGTAATTGACGCCGTTCTTCAAGCCAATGAAGGAAAGCTCGTCGGTAAACGAACCCTTGAGCGCCGCGGCGTCGTCCATGATAAGGGTATTATCAGTCGGGCCAAAGTTGTTGTATCCGATATCGGGCGCTTTTGTATCTTTGATGAAGGTATACGTTTTCGTAGCCGTTCTGCCGGCGGTGTCGGTGGCGGTAACGGTTATCGTATACTTTCCGTCAATACCGAGGGTGTTCATAAAGTAATCTTTGCTGACCGTCCAGGTAAATTTCTGGTGGGTGATGCGGTTGGCGTCAACCCAACGATCAGAGGAGCCGGTACCCAGCACCGGCGCCGGTATGGTGGTTACCGCGGTTGTTTGGTTGTTCGCCAAAACCGTCGCCGTAACCGTCAGCGTGCTAAAGTTTACATCGGTCGCCTCTCCCGCCAGAGTAATCAACGCGGTGGACATAGTGCCGGTTTGTTTGCCCCACGCGGAGTCGTCCGGAATCACTTGTGTCATAGAAAGCTGCGGCGGCGAACGGTCTACCGTAAAGACCACGTTCTTCATGGGCTTCTTGTTGGCGTCGGTGGCGGAATCGACGGCTTGATTACCGGACCTGTCGATGACGCGGATGTCCAGCCAATAGGTTCCGTCGGGAATACCTTTCCCCGTAGACTCTTCAGTCCAGTAACCGGTACCGGCAGGAGCGGCGCCGGCGAGGGAAATCTCAAAGCTGGCGTTCCTGCCCGGATCGGCAATATCCGCGAGCGGAGTGCCGGTCTTGAAGTTGAGTGACGTCCACGGAATGTTGTTGGTCGAACTGTACCAGTTCGCGTCAGTGGCGGGATTCTGCCTTAACTGCGCCTCATTGTAAATACGGTAGTCAAAAGTATACGGGGGAGTGCCGGTCGGGTTCTTGTAACCCAGTTTGGAATTATCGTCCAGGAAGGAACCCCGGATTGACACGCCGGTGCTTGTTTCAATCGTAGTCAAGCCGTTCAACACGGTCGGAGTATTACCGCTTCCCCATTGGGCTTTGGTTACCTGCTTCGGCTCGATGGTGTTCAAAGTCACCACGGGCGGCAGAGTATCCTTGATGAAGGTGTAGAGCACCGCCCTTGAGACCTGACCGGAAATGTCGGTAGCGGTTACCGTTACCGTATTGAGTCCCTCAGGCAGAGCGCTAAAGGCCGGGAGGCCGCTTGAGGCGCTCGCCGAATTCCATGTCCATGTATGGATATTCGAACCCGCGTTCACCGGCAGAATAGGCGCGGGATAGCTGTCCACGACGGTCTCGTTAACCTTAATCGTCAGTTTGTTCCAGTTCAATTCACTGGCTGTTCCCACCAGGGTAAACGAGTCATTGAAGATAAAGGGCGGCGTGTTGGTAGCGCCATTGGCGTTGATTGTACCATTCAAAGGATAGCCGCCGGTCACAACAGGCGTCGCCACCGCTTCACTCATTTCAGGCGGTCCGTAGTCTACCGTAAACGCCACGTTTTCGATGATGCCGAGGTTGCCGGCCCGGTCCCTAACCCGGATGTCCAGCCAATAGACGCCTTCGGGAATACTACCGGAGGGAGGTATCCCGAACTGATTGCTGTCGTACAGGGGGATAGTCCAGGGGGCTATCGAGAGCGGATCGGGGTCGTTCACGGCCGGATTGCCGGTCTTTAACGTGATTTTTTGCCAGCCCGGTCTATTATCCGGGGTCCCCGGCGATGTTTGTAATAAGGTCGCCTGATAAATACGGTACTCAAAGTAGTACGGTTGGGATTCTTCTCCGGCGAGCTTAAAGCCAATGTGGTTCACCTCATCGTTAAAGGAACCCTGAATAATAGCTCTTGGACTTCCAATAAAGCCAATACCGGTCAGCGATGATGTACCCTGAGAGTCATACGTGCCTTTGCTTACCGTCTTCTGGGTCATGCTGGTAACCGATATGTTGGGCGGATTAACGTCCTTCTCGAAAAGATGCGTCCAGCTTCCCGTATTATTCATGTCGTCAGTGGCGGTAATGGTTATCGCTCTGGAGCCGTCGGTAATGAGCCCAAACGTCTGCTTGTTGATAGTCCATGTCTGTCCTGACCATAGGTTGGTATTTCCGGTATAAGAGCCTATCGAGAGGGTGTCCTCAGGCCGGTCGCCCGCCTTAATCTTCAGGGCTTTTAAGTCCCCGTCCGTAACCGTTATAACCAGGCTCATCACCGTCGTAGTGTTGGTGGCAAAGCCGTCATACTTCGCTTTATCGTAGATACTCTCCAGAGCCGGCGTTGACGGCGTTAACGTTACATTAACCACCGGGTTTTTCCGGTTCACCCTGAACAGCTTCCCGTTGGCGCTGGTATTGTTGAGATTACCGGCGCGGTCGTAAACCCGGACGTCCAGTTTCCACAAGCCGTCGGGGATTTCCGTCTGTCCGGGCCAGAACTTATTGGTAGTAGCGGTACCGGTCAGGACAATGCTCGGCTGCGCCGATTGACCCGTCGTGGCTCCTAATCCGACTTTTTCCCACGCCGGAGTATCTTCGGCGTTGGGGGTAACGGTAGTACGATAGATACGGTACTCAAAGAAGTACTCGCCGTTGTCCTGAACATTGCCAATGCTGGAATTCGCGTCGTAAATGGACAGCCGAATCTTCGCGTCAGTCTCTTCAATCGACGGAGTGCCTGAAGGCACTTCCAGCGTAGTTACGGTTACTTCGGGCTTCACGGTGTCTTTGATAAAGGCGAAGGTCTTAACCGTGGTTCTGCCCGCGTAGTCAACGGCGGTAACGGTCAGCGTGTGCTGTCCCTGCTCAAGGCCGCCGGTACTGTTGTTGCCGAACTTGTCAGTGCCCGACCAGTCACTCGCGCTCAATGTCCAACCGGGCAGTATATACGTTCCCGCGGCAGGCTTAAATTCTTTGAGTAACAGGTCTGTCCCGTTGTTGTCAACGGTTACCCTTACATAGCGGAGGTTGGCATCACTGGCGTTTCCGCCCAGTTCAAACGAAGTCATAGTGGGCTTCGTAAGAGCCGCCGAGGGAGTCGTTATATTCAGCGTCGGGGCTGACGAGTCTTTCGTAAAGGCGTAATTCAGGATAGTAGTGTTCTTGTTACCCGCCTCGTCCTGAACCTCAATATCCAGCCAATAGATTCCGTCAGGATAAGTAGTACTGTTGCTCAGGTCGATGGTCCAGTTCTGGGTGAGCAGTTTATCGGTAAAGGTCTGCTTCAACCAGGTCGTGCCGGTATTGGTATTGTTGATGAAGTCGCTCAGCGTGCGAATCCGGTAATTAAAGTAGTACGTGAAGTTGGGATCGACGCCTTCTTTAATGCCAATAGTGGTAATATCCTTGAATATTCCGTTTATCACCGCGTCAGAACCCAGTATCGTCATGTTGGCAATCGCGTCATTCAGCGTATCGCCGCCGTTAGTCCACATCGTCGAATTTATAACCTGCTTCTTGATGTTGGTCAGTTCTACCGTGGGCGCCTGGGAGTCGCGGATAAATTCTATCGTGTAACTTCCCGGTCTGTTCCGTTGGTCGGTGGCGGTAAACGTTATCGTATTCCTGCCCTCTTTGACGCCGCTGCTATTCGGGTTAGTCGGGTCAGTCGGAGTCGCCGGATTCAGCGCCAGGTTTATCGACGCTATTGACCATGTATACGGGGAAGCCGTACCCGACACTGTCGGGGTCTGCGCCGCGCCGCCGTTCACCGAATACTTCAGGGTAGAAGAGTCAACGTCGCCGTCCGTAAGTTTTCCCGATATGGCAAGCGTCGCGGGGCTGGTGCCGTTGTAAACAGGGTTAATCGCCGTATCAACCGTGATCTGCGGATCGTTCCGGCTGATCCAGAACGTATACGCCGTGGTCGTTGACGGGGAAGTTGTATCGTTGCCCTTCCGGTCTTGAACTCTTATCTTCACCCAATACTGGCCGTCCGACAGACTGCCCAAAGGAATACTCCAATTGGCGGACTGGAGCGGGACAATTCCCGCGCCCATATACTGCCTGGCTGCCGGTACCGCGGAGCCCGGACTGGCAGCGCCGGGGGTAAGGCTGTACTCAAAGTAGTATTGGCTATTGCCGCTGTCCAGTACGCACACGGGGGAATAATCGTCCCTGAACGTACCTGTTAACTCATTGACAGCCAATATGGAAGAATTGCCGTCCACCCATGAAGTTGTCTTGTTGATGTTGGTGAAGTCCACTACGGGCCCGCTTATATCTTTGGTAAAGGTATACGTAACGCTATGGGTCTTTCTGGAGAGGTCGTACGCGGTTACGGTTATCGTATGCAGTCCTTCGCTGATGGAACCGGCGCCGCTGGCGTTGAAAGCCGTTACCCATTCGGCTTTATTCGCCGCCAATGACCAACTGAAGTTAGTACTCCCGTTGGCGGGTATATCCGCCAGAGTCAGGGACGAGGTGCCGTTGTCCACCGTAATCACCACTTTATCAATGCCACCGTCATCTTTGGCGGTTCCGCTCATGGCGAACGGAGTCTTGTAGACTTCGGTCTTAACCTGAGTATCCGGATCTGAAATGACAGCCACAGGCGGCTTCGTATCAACCGTAAAGGCAATGTTCTTGACAATATATCTGCTGTCGCTATTGTCATTCCTGACATTGTTGGCCCTGTCGGCGGCTTCCAGATCCAGCCAGTAGGTACCGTCATCCAGAAGTTCGCCGCCTTCGGCGCCGTTTTTGGTCAGGTAAATTGTCCAGTTCGCGCTCATCAGCGTAGTGGACCCCAGATAGACGTACTGGTAATTCGGCGCCGCCGCCCCGTTCAGGAATTGGTCTCTGTTGTACAGCTTGTACTTAATGTAGTACTCGCCTTTGGCGGTTGACGGTTTGGTAGTATCGGTATTGCCCGCCTCATTGTCTTTCTTCCAGCCAATGAAGGAATTATCGTCTTCAAACGCGCCCCGGATTTCGAGAGCGGCGCCGTCAAACGAACTGAGGCCGCTCTTATCCGTATCCGCCAAAGCCCATTGAGCCGAGGTTATCGCCACCGGGTTGATGTTGAAGTATTTCGGTCTGGGCGCGATGGTATCCTTGGTAAAGGTAAACTTATCCGGCCATTCCTTTGTTGTGCCTTTGGCGTCAGTGGCTTTTATGGTTACCCTGTTGATTCCCTGAGTGACGCCGGTGGGATCGTTAGCGGTGTTATCAAAAAGCGTTTTGCTGAGGCTCCACAACAGGGTATATACGCCGGTTTGCCGGTTATAGCCTGTGTAGGGATCCGCTATGGTAATAGTTTGAACCGTCTTGTCGTTTATCAAAATCTGCAGACTGGCGAGGTCGCCGTCCGTGATTGATCCTGACAGCGTAAATACATCGCCGCTCTGGGTACCGTAGAAGTTCTCAGGGGTTCCGTTGGTTTCTTTTACATCAAACACCGGGCCGTCGCGGTCTATGTAGAATGTTGCCCTTACCGGCGCGTCCTTGGTTCCCCTGACATTGCCCAGGCGGTCAGAAACGGTAAGCTCAATCCACCATTCGCCGTCGGGAATTGTTTCGCCCGACCAGAAGTCGTTGGCGAGGTCTTTCAGGTTGATACCGCCGTTCCACGACTTGACGCCCGGAGCGGTTGTCAGCCCGAATCTTTTCATCGTCGGGTTGTCATAGACTCCGTCTCTGCCAATACGGTATTCAAAGTAGTACATACTTCCCGGCGCCCCGGCGTTATTGCCCAGGCGGGAATTATCGTCACTAATGTTTATCTTAATCGACGGGATGTTATCGGTAATTACATTCGTGGATGTCAGGTTGGTGAATTCCACATTGGGCGGAACGGTATCCTTGATAAAGGTAAGGGTTTTGGCTGCCGTTTTGCCGGCGGCGTCAATGGCGGTTATGGTTACCGTATTTGATCCCTCTTTGAGAATGGCGTCATTTACATAGTCCCCAAATGACCAGCCCCAGGTAGTACTCAGCGAACCCACGGCGGGAGCGGTTAACTGCGCGTTGAATTCCGTGGCGTCATCGTTGAACTTTACTTTCACGCCGGTCAGGTTGCCGTCACTGGCTGTCCCCGACAGGACAAACACGTCATTGAAGATCTTGTTGGTACCGTCGATAGTGCCGTTAAATTCTCTTGAACCCTCGCGGGGATCTATTGTCAATGTGTCCACTGTCGGATTATTCCGGTCTACCACAAAGTTCACCTTCTCAACGGTTTGGAGGTTGCCGGCGCGGTCGTAAACCCGAACGCCCAGCCAATACTGCCCGTCGGGAAGCACGTCCACTGAGCCAACAGCGGGCGCGGGCGGCCAGATACCTATGCTGCCCAGGGGGATTACCCAGTCGGTGGATTTGTCATTGAAATTATTCGGGAATTGCATTCTCTTCCACGTGGGCTCTCTCGCGGTACCGACATCGTAGTAGCTGTTGCCAATGCGGTATTCATAGTAGTAATACAGGCTGCTTACCAGGTCATTGCCCAGGTTGGAATGAATGTCCTTAAACGAACCCTGTATCCGCGCGGCGTTGTCCAGAATCATGGTGTTGCCGGTTTGTTCGATATTGCTGAATGCCACCGCGGGCGCGGTCGTATCTTTGGTGAAGGGGAATTTCGCGTCAGCCGACTTGCCTGACTGATCGTAAGCGGTAATCACTATCGTATACGGTCCGTCAGCGAGGATTTGGTTGTACTGCTGTCCGTTGAAAACCCATTCCCAATCGGCTACCTGTACATCGCCGGCTTCATTGTCAGACCGGAGTGTTACCTTTCCGCCGTAGACGCTCTTCAGGTCTATTTCAGCGTAGCCGGAGACAAGCTGTTCGTTACTGTCAACTATCTTAACCGTCACGCGATCAAAGTTTACGTCACGCGCTTCTCCCGACAGCTTGAACACCTGAACGCCCGGGTCATCAGCTATATTGTTGCCATAGAGGGAGAGCGTGTTCGTACCGCTGTCAGATTTTTGCAGGTTCGACAACTCAGGAGGAGCCCTGTCTACCGTAAAGACTATATTGTTGACCGAGCCGCAGTTGCCGGTTCTGTCGGCGATTCTGATGTCGAGGAACCATGTTCCGTCAGCGATACCGGTCAGCGGGATGACCAGGTTCACGTTCTGGCCCGGATCGGTTCCCAGCGTGATTCTTGTCCACGGCGGGGTACCGGCGCCGTTCGCGATGGCAATCGGCGTATCGGGTTGGGCAGTCCAGATATTGGACAATGTGCCGGAATGGTAAACACGGTATTCGTAGTAGTACTCGCCGCCATCCTTGTCATTACCCGTGCGGGAATACCCATCGTTAAAGGAACCGCGGATTACCACATTGGTGTCGGTAATGGTGCTCTTTTGGGCGAGCAAGGCTTTCTTCGCCTCTTTCAGCGCGTCGTTGCCGGCCAGCCATGTCGTCCTGTCTATTTGCACAATGTCAATGGTGCTCAATGTCACTACCGGCGGGCGCGTATCCTTGATAAAGGAGTAGGTCTTATACTCCGACTTGCCGGCGTGATCATAGGCGGTAATGGTTATCGTATGCTGTCCCTGCGCGAGCGTGGGATCCGCGTTGTCGTTGAAGAACGCGGCGCTGTTCCATGACCATGTATAATCTTCCTTGTTCCCGAAGCTTACCCAGGTGAAGCTTGAATCCGCCGCTCCGAGCGCCGTATAGATATAGTCTTTTTCCTCGAATTGCTCTCCATCGTCGATCTTTACCTTCACGCCCCACAGATTCCTTTCCTTCACTGATCCTGTCACGACAGGAGCGGTGTTGATCGGCGTGAGAGAAGGATCCGATGTTATCTTAAGTTTGGGAGGATCGCGGTCAACGGTAAAGGCAATATTCTCGACCTTATTGGGAGTGCCATCGGTATTAAAGCCGTCGCCATCATGCTCGTTCTTGTTGCCAACGCGGTCAAGAACTTTGACGTCCAGCAAATACACGCCGTCGGGAATTCCGTCAATCCCCGGATCCTGAGTCCAGAACGTGGCGCCGGGGCTGTCGCCGCCGAGGTCAATGGACCAGTTCTCGGACGTGAGCGTATCGGTGACGGGGAAATGTACCTTCGCGTAAGCCGGCACCTTGTCCGTCTTTAACTGTTCAGGAGTGTAGATCCGGTACTCATAGTAGTACTGGTCCGAATCCGTCTGATAGCCAATCTTGGAAACGCCATCGGTAAAGGTTCCATTGATTATGAGGGTGTTCCGGTCAAACATCGAAATTTTTCCCAGTTCCTCATTCAAGACCGTCTCATTGCCATTCCACATTGCCTTGTCTATTTTTATCGTTTTAAGGTTGTTGAATATCACCGTGGGCGGCTGAGTATCCTTGACAATGGTATAGGTGGTTTCCGCCAGATTGGCGTTATTTCTGCCTATAACGTCAGTGGCGACAATGGTTACCGTATAGGTTCCATCTTTGAAGCCGGGAGCGTTAAAGGTTGTCAGCGGCAGTGACCACGACCAGTTATGGGTCCAGGTACTCGCGGTATAGCTCCATGTGGCTAACGGGTCAGTCATCGGAGTCCCCGGAGTAAAGGTAACCGGAGTGCCGGTGACATTACCGCCCTTCTCATACGTCATCGTAATGATCAGGTTAAGCAGGTCGCCGTCAAAGACTGTTCCGCTCAGGGTAAACACATTGGCGTCGCCGGAGAGGCCGGACTGGGGTTTGTAGATATACTTATTGCCATCGCCGTCCTTTTTGACATTGGCGGTATCATTATTGACTATGCCCGCTGTCAGCGCCGGGTCCTTGCGGTTCACGATAAATTTCACCCGTTTCAGCTTGACGTCTTCATCACTGATTGAATTGCCGACACGGTCGGTAACTCTGACTTCTATCCACCACACGCCGTCGGGAATCGCGTTCAGGTCGGGCCAGAAGGTATTGGGCTTGGGCAGAGCCGTATAAGGAAGATTGGCGGTATAGGGAGGATCACGGTCGTAGCCCGCGTCCGTCAGGTAAATGTTATACGTCACCGTCGAGGCCGGATCATTTCCCAGGAAGGCTTTGGTAAACGGCACGCTTCCCGTTCCTTTTTCCGCCGGGGGATCGATTTCCATGCCGTCTATTGAATCGCTGTTACGGTAGATGCGGTACTCAAAGTAACGGTTCCCGCCCAGGCCCGGGGCGGTAGTATCATTGCCAATCCTGGAATTAAGATCGTTCAACGATACCCGAATCAGGGCGTTAGATTCGGTAATCTGCGGATTCTCGCCTTCCAGATTGTTGAGCGTTACCGTGGGCGCTTCGGTATCTTTGGTAAATTTGAATTTTACCGGCGTTGAATCCCGATCGGCGAAGTCGTAGGCGATTATGGTTATGGTATAGGTGCCATCTCCGATGTAGTCAGGATTGTCTTTGTCGAAAAGCGGCCCGAAATCCAATTCCCATTCATAGGTATCAATGTCAGGAGAAGTGATAGTATGCGGAAGCGCCGGAACATAATCCTTCCACACAGGATCATTATCAACAAGTTTGTCCTCGTTATCTTTCTTGGTGATATTATAGATTCTTTCACCACCGTAGGTATCCGAGTCCACTTCGACTCTCAGGCCCCGCAGGTTCCCGTCAAGCGAGCTTCCTTTCAGGATGAACGCCTCTTTGAGGGTATCTTTGGTAATAGCGTCGAATGTCGCGCCCGCGGACGCGTCCTTGTTATAATTGGGCTGATAATCATTGTTGATATAAACTTTTTCCAGATAAAGTTCCGGTTTTTTCAGGTCTACCGTAAAGGCGATATTGCGGACTTTGGTCACGTCGGTGTTTTCGGTGCTGTTGCCAATCCGGTCGGAGACTTTAATGTCCAGCCAATACATGCCGTCGGGTAAATTCAGGGGGATAGCCCACTCAACCTCGAGCGAATTTCCGTTTACGGGGAGGGGCTTCCATGTAGCGTCTTCATTCGCGCCACTCAGCAAGTCCAGCCTGCCGTAGATACGGTACTCAAAGTAGTACTGGGCTTCGCCGCCGCCAAGATTTTCTGTCCTGTGACCAATGAAGGAAGTATCATCTTTGAACGTTCCCTTTATTACGGGGTTCGGGCTGGTATACTTGGTGATTTTCTTCAGTTCGTCATTCAGCGTCGCGGGGTTACCCTGCCACATATCCTTGTCTATCCTTACGTCCTCAATGGTAGTGAAAGACACTGTGGGCGGAGCGGTATCCTTGACAAAGGAATATTCACACGCTTCATTCGATTTGCCTTTAATATCAGTGGCGATAATGACAATGGTATTCTTTCCCTGCTTGACAATAGTGTCTGACAGGAAATCATCGCCGCTGAGAGTCCACGACCAGTTATAAACACATGTTCCCAGGTCACGAGCGTCCCAACTGTTCACACCGGCGTCATTTGTCGCGGTTAATGACAGGCCTTTGATATCGTTAATTACTATACCGTCATTGTTCTTCACCACCAGATTCAGGCTGACCAGGTCGCCGTCAAAGACATTTCCTGTCAGCTTAATCACGTTAGTGGCATCGAACCATTTTGTCTTGTCCGTGCTGTAAATGGGAACGGGATCATCAGGAGGTTGTTTTGTTATTTTCGAATCACCCGTTACCGTAATCCGCGGATTCGCCCGGCTTACATAGAACACCGTTTTCCGGGGCGGGAATTTGGCGGTATTGTTGTAATTGCCCACACGGTCGCCAACTTTGATTTCCAGCCACCATTCGCCGTCGGGAATATCAGCCGTATTGCTTGAGCTCCAGAACTTCCGGGCCGTGTTATCGGCGCTGGTGATTCCGGTCAGGGGAATATCCCAGGAATACGACGTAAGACCGGGAGTTCCCATAGTATATTTATTCCACGATGTCACACTGGAGTCTTTCCACGCGGCAGGCGCGAGGGAATCGTCATCGCTCTTGTAAATACGGTATTCAAAGTAGTACTCGCTGTCCTCGTATTGATCCGGAGAGCCAATGCGGGAATAAACGTCGGCAAACGAACCCGATATCTTGACGTTATTATCCTTAATCACCGTGGCGCTTCCCGGAATGGTTGTATCCTCAACGCTGTTGAATGACACTACGGGCGGAGTCCTGTCCACGATAAAGTTGTACACATCGTACGCCATTCTGCCGGCATAGTCATACACCGTTATGGTTAAGGTCGTTGATCCTTCGGGGAGGCCGTTGAATTCTGTTGTCCATTCACTGCCAGGCCATTCCCAGCCATAGGTTTTTCCCTCAAGCGTAGCGTAGTTTTTCCAGACAGGGCCGGTAGCAATCAGCGTATCACTGCCGGCGGTTTTTTCAATTTCATATACCCAGCCTGTTTCGCCGAATACCTTAAGGCCGCTGCTGTTCACCAACTGCACCTGCATCTTCCACAGGTTGACGTCAACCGCCGTTCCACTCAGGTTAAACACATCTTTGTGAATATTATTGGTAGACGCGAAGGCGGTATCCTTATTCGCTATCGCGACCGTCGGAGGATCCCGGTCTTTCGTAAAGGCTATATTCTTGACGTAGTTCGTCGGTGATCCGGTGTTGTCTGTTTTCCAGTTGTCAATCCGATCAGCGGCGCGGAAATCTATCCAATACATTCCGTCAGGAAGCGGATCTCCGTCCAGCTTCCCGTTGGTGGTAACGTAGATTTCAAAATTCACCAGCTTCAACTGATTGTTCCCCAACAGATATTTTGTCCATGCCGGGGTTTCCGTCGGCTCTGTCTTGTCGTAAGTGCTGCTCGTTAAGTCGACCGCCCTGTAAATGCGGTACTCAAAGAAGTGCTGTTCCCCGCCGCTTACAGGGGTAGTTACCGAGCCGCCAATGGGGGAATAGGTGTCTTCAATGGTTCCCTTTATCACGGGTTTTTCGTCCGAGAGCCAACTGATTTTGCCGAGCTCGGTTGTCCGCTGCTCTTTCGTCTTCCCATCAAGAGTCCACAAAGCCCGATCTATCATTATATCGTTGATGCTGAATTTCACGACGGGCGGAGCGGTATCTTTGACAAAAGAACCTTCCCATTTATCCGATTTTACCGTCTTGCCAAAGGCGGAGGCGCCGCTATTGTCAAAAGTGGTAACGGTTATCTTATGCGGTCCCTGTTCCAGGGCGCTATAAATTGAGACAGGAAGAGTCCACGACCATTCATATAAAGAATCCTTCACGGTATAAACACCGGCTCCGGCCTTTATACTCTGCGCGGTGATCTGAACGGCGGATATTGGCGTACCGTTGAGATTCTCAATCTCAATGGTCAGTCTTTCAAAGTCCCCGTCGATAATCCTTCCCTGCAGGAAGCCAACCACATCAGCGGTCGTTTCACGGCCATAGATGGGGTTGGGTTCTTTAACCATGCGCAGCGCCGGAATCTTGCGGTCTACATAGAACGGAATCCCGGCCTGTTTTATGGTATTGCCGGTTCGGTCGGCAACTTCAATTTCCAGCCACCATTCGCCGTCGGGAATGTCGTCCTGGCCATACCAGAACCGGTTGGGAACTTTGTCGTCGGCATCGGTGCCGGTTAAGGTCAGCGGGATGCTCCAGCTATAATTTTTGCCCGGCTCGGCTCCTATGGGGTAATTTTCCCACACCGCGTATTCCGCCACATGTTTTGCTTCCACTGAATCCGGAGTCGCGTCCGTCTTTAAGGAGTCGGCGTTGCCAATACGGTATTTAAAGTAGTATTGACCTTTGAACAAATCTCCCAGTTTGCCAATATCGGAATATTCATCGGCAAAGAGGCCGGTAATCACGGCGTCCTGATTCCTGATGCTCTTTACGCGGCTGTCAATGTCGGTGGTAATTTTGGGCGGAGTTGTGTCTTTGACAAAGTCGTAGGCTACATCCGCCGTCTTGCCGCCCAGGTCTGTGGCGGTTATGGTTACCTTATATCTTCCGTCCTTGTATTTCGCGTTCGTCAGATCCAATGTCCATTCCCAGACAAAATGTTCGTCATCATCACTATAGCCTGGAGCTTGCGATATCTGAGAATCACCTTTCCGGTAGGAGAAGGTTTCGATGGGGCTGCCGCCGGCGGCGGGAAGGACCTTCATCGTCAGCATCTTAAAGTTTATATCATAGACGGTTCCGGCGAGCTTGAAGTCCCGCTTGTCGTTGTAGGTATTATTGGATATCGCTACGTTGTCCTGCGTCACGCCGTCTATTGTTACACCATCTACCGTCGCGTCCAGGGCAAGCTCCGGGGGACTCCAGTCCACCGAGAATATCACGTTTTCGACGGTACCTTCATTATTGATCCGGTCGGCGATTTGAATGTCCAGCCAATACAGGCCTTCGGGTATTCTTTCTCCGGTCCATGAAGAACCCGTTACTCCGGTCCAGAAACCTTTACTGTACGCGTAAGCGGCGTTGGTTTTGGGTGAGGAATCGCTGGTGTGCGAAGACAGCGGGATGCTCCATTGCTCAGTCGTGACCGTACCGGCGTCTTTGGTTTTCAGGGGCATGTCCGCCCAGGCTAAGGTATGCGGATCCCAACCCGGCTTCTTCATGTCAGCCTTGGAATAAATACGGAACTGATAGTAATACTGGTCTACACCGCCTATTGATCTCGGTTTATAGCCAATTTTGGATTGCTGATCCGGGTCCGCGAAGGTTCCCAAAATCTGCAGGGCGGTTTCCGGTACCAGCGACACCGCGTCCTGCTGGGCTGGTGTCAGCCCATGGGCATCCCAGTCCGCCTTGCTTACCTGAACCTTGTTGATGGTGTTGAAAGACACTTCGGGCACGCGGGTATCTTTGATAAATTCATAGGTATCCACCTGTGGTTTGTCCGGGCTTCTCCTGTCGTAAGCGGTAATGGTTACCGTATACGTTTCATCGGGGATGTAGAAGGGAGAGCCCTCGACAAAGGCTTCCTTCGGGAGAATCCACGACAGGGTGTAGTTGTTGGTAGCCTGAACATACGACCCCATTTCGGCGACGGTTGTTCCGGTAGTTACGGGAATCTTCGTCGCCGCCACCGGATCACCGTTAGGCAGGGAGGTGCCGGAATTATAACTATATTTCGCCACCGGGCTTGGTTCCTTACTGGCCTTCAATTCAATGGTCAGTTGAGCCAGGTCTCCGTCCTGAACGGTTCCCGTCAGGTCAATGACCTTCGCGCCGGCCGCGAGGTCGCCAATTTGATTGCCGCCGTAGATGGGAATTTTTTCACCGGCAGTAAGGCTAATGCCGGGAGTTACCGTCATATCCAGCGCCGGTTTCATCCGGTTTACATAGAAGGGAATCCGGGCGTAAGTAGTGAGCGTGCCGCCGGATTCGGGAGTGGGAGCCGCCGGATAGTCCCCCGCGGCGCCGCCGATCCTGTTATACGCCACTCCGTTATTCATCCGGTCGGCGACATAAATCTCCAGATACCATTCCCCGTCGGGAATCCCTTCCGACCATGACCAGAATTGACTGGCGCCGGTCAGGGGTATATTCCACTCCTCGGAAGTGCCCGTTGTGGGTCCCAGAGGAACTGATTTCCACGACGGGTTACTGGGGGTAACTTTAGTGTTGTTACTGTAAATGCGGTATTCATAGTAGTACTTGCCGTTAATGTCACCTTCAGTGCCGTGCTGATAACCAATGGGGGAATAAGCGTCGGTATCGACAAAGGTTCCCTGCAGCGCGGCGGTTTCGGAAGTATCAATAATGATATTATCGGTAAAGTTTGCCGCGCTGGTTTTCAAACCGGTTATCTTAACTTCCGGGGGTTTGTTATCTTTGATAAAGCCAACCGAGTTTGTATCGAAATTTCCCCTCTTATCTTTGGCTTGAAGAGTAAGGGTTTGACGCCCGTAACCAACAAGCGCCCATTGCGCCGGAGTCATATTCAGCGACGCCAGCGAATTCAACTCCCAATTCCAGATGTTGTCCGTGCCGGTGGTGGGGGTGCTGCTGACCTCAATATATCCTGATATGGTTTGAGTCTTGCTGATGGTCATAGTCCATTTGATAAGCGGTTGGGTATGCGCCGGAATCGGGACGCTCGGATCAACCGCGGTCTTATCGTAATCGGTCAGGTTGCGTTCTATTACGGTTCCCTTCAGGTTAAAATGAGCGCTGTAGATATGGTCAGCCGAGCCAACCGGCGGGGGATCAAAGGTAATTACCGGATTGGTCGTATCCACGGTAAACGTTATCACCTGGGAGTTTTCCAGCGCGGCGCGGTTTTGATCAGCATCCAGTTTCTTTTTCGGGGCGTCTTTTACGGTAATTTTCAGTTGTTTTACCCCGTCTGTCTCCAATTCTCCTTTACCATTATCATCCTTAGTTCCTATACCGGTGAGTAAGAGTATTTCATTGGGATCAGTTGACTCATCAATCGGTAAATCCAGACTCTTTCCTTTGCCATCAGGGTATGTTTTTTCATATATTTTTATCCAGTTTTCATCACCGTCAAGGGCGTCACCGTTTTTTGTCTTCTTGTAATAAATGGTATACCCTCCGATGCCGTCGTCATCGGTCAGGCTTGCCCCCAGATTGCTCACATCATATACATAAGTGCCATCCGCGGGACTGTTCACAACTACCAGAGGAATGTCGGTACTCTGGTTAACCGTAATATTAACTTTTTTCAACGCCGTGACTTCCGCCCTGCCTTGCGCCATGATGTACAGGATATATTCGCCGTCGGGAATCTGCGGGTTAGCGAATGTGCCGCCTGTGCCTATGGTGTCAATGTATGTATCAGGAGGCTTCAGTTCAGTCCTTCTCTTCACTTTATCGTAATTGGAAACGGCGACATTATCGACAGTCTTGGTCAGGGGAGTATCCCACGAAGGAGCGGCGGCGGATTTTTTCACCAGCCACCACCGGGTTTCATCTACGCCGTAGTCTTCCGTGATCAGCGCGTTAAAGCTAAACACGCCGTTTACCGTATAGTCAGAATCATGCCACTCTCTCCCCGCGGGAGTTTTATCGTCGTAAAGGGTGTTTTCTTTTATTCCTGAAGATTTCCCATTGCTGGCATACGTCACCTGAGTAACCTCGATCTTCGGCGGGTTGCTCAGAATCCGTATATCAAACTCCTTCTGCGCGCAAATATCTACGTCATCGGCTTCGTTAGGAGTTCCCTTATCCTTCCGGTCTGCAGCTCCCCCTTCCCATACCCGCAGGGAAATGGTGTAGTCCTTATTCCCCTCAAAATGGAACAACCCGTCGGCGCTGCGGTTGTAGAATATTACATTCCCTTCATGATCCACGACCTGAAGCCCATTGCTTTTCCATTCCTCAACTACTGAACCGTTGGAGAGAGTCAACGTTTTCCCGGTCGTAGTCATCTTGATTACCGGACTTATAAACAGCCATTCCCGCTTCATCGTCTTCCGGTTCAAAACCAGCCGCGGTTCCAGGCTCAGGTCGGTCCTGGAGGCAAGTGGGGCGGTGTTATATTCACTGTCCTTGTAGGCGTCCCATTTCAAAAACACCTCAACTCCGGGAGTACTCAGATCCTCCACCACCAAATCCGCCCGTTTGATGTTGTCTGTATGACTCGCCCGCGCTTCAAACACAAACGGCTTCTGCACCGTTATGTATTCTTGCTGTTTGGTCTTCTGTCCGTACAGGAGTTTGTAATTACCGTCCTCATCCTTAAGCGTAGTCGAGCGTTTATTTTTAATATTATCACTCAGCTCGTACGGCGCGTCTTTGAAGGTGGATTCAGTCAGCGGGTCAAACGGCGCCCGGTCAAGGAAGAACTCTGTCACCGGCGGGCCTTCGCTCACCCTTAAGAACAGGTCGGCCGCCGGGTACTCCAACGGCGGGAAGTAACTGTCCGAGAACTTTCCTTTCTTGCCCGTGCCCAGTTCGCCAATGTCACACGCGAATATACGGAATTTGTAGTCCCCCGGCGGCAGCCGTTTTGTGGAATCGCCGTATTCGCACAATTCAACCTCAAACTGGACAGACGGCGCGCCGCCCAAACCCTTCGGATCCCAATTCGGACCATCCCAGGGCAAGTTGTCAGGGTAAAACGGAACATCAGGTCCCCGCCCCGCCCAGTCGCTCTGGTTGGTTACCTTCGTCTGCCGCCATTGAGCGTCGGCTTCCGACTCTCCCGCCCTCCACAGCTTGATAAACGGATACGGCGCTTTTACTCCCTGCACATCCATGACGGACCCCGTCAACTTCGCGTTCGGGCTGAAATTCACCACCGGCTGGGGGTACTCTATCTTGGTATCAAATTCATTTGGGAAATCCCAACCATAGGTGTCATCCGGGTTTTTGGTTACTTTATGGTCCTTCTCCATCGCCTGCCAGAATTCTTCTTTTAAATACGGCGAGGTCGTCATAATAACCGGCGGCCCCATCTTGATTTTATAACTGCTTATCACGGATTCCGTTGGATCGCGGGACTCCCCATCATACGCCTTTAATCTTATATCGAAGTCGCTGTTGTTCAGTATGGGCATATCCTGCTTTAGCCAGTACTTGGTAGGTTCATAGCGTCTATCCTCGTCCGTATATATTATCCCGCTGTCTATTTTCGCTTCCCACCAGTCGCCCCCCAGCGGACTCCGGTACATTTGGGTCATCTTCCACCCACCCTTTTTGCTTCTGTCATACCGGTAGTACAATTCGACTTTCTCGACGCCAATATCGTCGGTAACCCGCGCCTCAAATATAAAAACCCGTTCCTTAAGGAAACCACTCGCCGCGGGTAGAACTTCAAGGATTTCCGGCGCGGTAATATCGACTTTTTTACCGAGGCCGGCCACAAATGGGCTATTATCGCAGGTAAATGTAAAAAATATCCCGAATAATACCAAACACAAGCCAATTAACCTAATCTTGTGTGTAAAAATAGTGGTTTTCATAAATATCCTCCTCGATATTTCCCGTTCATTATCAAAAATGCACAAAAACAGAGCGCAATGCCCCGTTTTAAGCATATTATTTCAAGCGTTACTGCCATAAATATACGATTTTTCACAAAATGCCCTCCTCATAACGCAATTGGTATGACAGGCAAGGCATGTTAAATGACGGTCAGAAAAACATGAAAGGTGAATACACCAACTCTCATTTTAATTATAATCCAAAAAAAGAGAAATGTCAACAAGAATAGCCTGAAAATGAAAAAAAACAGTTTCAAATAGCCCCCAAAATCAGCGAAAAATGGGCAAAAAGCGAAAAAAGTACAAAATTTGAGAAAGTGTCAGACACTTTTGGCGGGAATAGTACCCGCTTTGAGGGGGATACGGGTGAAAAAGCGGAAAGAATACGAGGAATTCCTGTCATTTTCGCGAAAAGTGTCAGTCATTTTAAGGGAGAAAGGGCGGAAAAAGCGGCGTTTTTTATGAATGAAAGGGAAATTTGCTACTTTTGGGGGTTTTCTCCTTCCCAATTAGCCACCTGCCATATATAGGAGGCGGTCAGGTAGTATATGCGCGCGCTCTGGGTAACGGGGTTGTAAGGGGGAGAATCCGGGTGGGCGGAAAGCCAGCCCAGGGTGTCGGCAAGCAGGGTTTGGAGTTCGGCGCTATGCAGCCATTCTTCAGTCGGTTTAAGTTTTTGGCGGTTTTTCCAGTCACCGAAGGGAACCGCCCAGAAAATGTCTGTTTGAAAGCCGAACTCGTGCCAGTCCCGCTTCCGGGGAAAAATGTCAGCTTCCAGAACATTGGTTTGGTGTGTTGGTAACTGCCGAATCCGGCTTAAGGGGGCGTACATTTTTACGTCTTCACCCTGCCCCAGCAGACGAGGCCACAATTCGTTCCAGCCATAGGTCATCGCCCCATGCTGGAAAAAGTTTCCCAGCAGCAGTTTCGTCTCTGTTTTCTGCCAAAGCGTTTCATCGGAGGAAAAAACACCGGGAGTTTCCTGCACAAGCTGGGCGATCCAGGCCAGAACCGCCGAACGGTCGCCTCCGGCCAACAGGATAAGGTCTTTGCCCCCGGAGCCATTTTCCGCTTCTTGCCTGCTTAAAGACGGGGACGTGAATTTGTGGAACACCAGCCAGGGATCGTAGGCCAGCGGCAGGGCTTCTTTACTTTCCGTTCTGAATTCACGGTACACGCGAACAAAGCCTTCTTTATTGATGGCGGTGGGAGGTTCATATTGTGAATCAATCCGGTATCCATACAGGGAACGGGACGCATGGGCCTTTTCGTCGGACATGGGTATTATTTTCGCCTTAGGCAGCGCGTCCGGGTAAGCGGCGAGTATTTTTTCCCACGTTTTAACATACCGATCTTCGACAACCCACGCCGGCCGCGGCCATGAAGAGTAGAGAAAAACCCCCAACCCAACCCCCAGCGCGAGAACGCCAATCCCCACAAAAACCAACACCAACTGCCGCCGTTTTCTTTTATTTATCATACGCCCTTCCTGTTATAGAAAATAAGACGGTATTGAAGAATAATCAAGTGGCTTGTGGCGGAGGGGGTCAATCACTTGTCTTTATCAGGATGATCATAAAGGTCAGGATATTCTTTCTCCAATGTTTCGGTAGAAATAGATTCAACCAGGACAATGAAAGAATCAATACTGAAACTACGAAACCGGAAAGAATATTCTAAAAATCTACTGTATGATTCTTTGATATTTTTCGTGTGTGTTATCCTGCGCGTTAATTCCAAAACAAGACCAATTAAATGAATGGCAAATGATTCATTGATATTACACGCATCAGCATTATTCTTGTATACGGTATCTGTTATCGCAAATGGCCTTAATTTTAAAATCCAGTAGGCATATAAAGCCACTTCCTTGCACTCGTTTATTTCCATATCATGAAAACACATGTAATACGCTTTTCGTTTATCTACACGAATAATAATATCAATCAGGGCATAGTAAGAAATGTGATACATTATTTTTTGGGGGAAGCCTTTAAGAGTTAGAAAGCCTTTAAATCTCTCTACAAAAAGTTTCACCTTATCTTCTATTTCTTTATTGGGCATACGCCTATACTTGAGATTTTTATTGCGTTCAGCAGGCATGGCTACAGTTTTACCTTCTTTATAAAAGCAGAAGAAGCGCTTATTTTTGGCTTGCCATTCCTTAAGATGTCTTCAAAACTTTTATTGGTTTTACTCAGAATAGGGCAGTTTCCATCTTTTCGATTATAAATCTGATCCGCTATAGCCTTTATATCAGAAGAATAAAGACCAGGAGCAATCTCTTTTTTATTAGCCATTTCTTTCCCTTCCTTGAATATAAAAGCTAATAGATCAAAATACTTTTGTCAAGGTATCCTTTATATACTTTTTTTTCAAAAAGACTAAAGCTTTTCGCGTGTTTGCGCCCTATATATATAGAGCATTGGAAATGTGCTATGCTCAAATCAACGCAAGGAGTATGTTATGGACACAGTAACAACCGACAGGCCGCCTCCTACCGGCGAGGGCCTGACTTTTGAAAAAGTGTGGGCAATGTTTCAGGAAAACGCGGAGCAGCAGAAGGAACGGCAGAAGAAAACTGACCAACAGATGGAGAAAACCGAGCGTTTTCTGAAAAGACTCGGTAAACAAATGGGCGACCTCCATAACCGGTTTGGCGAACTGGCGGAGCATTTGGTTGTTCCCAGCATTACAAAGAGATTCAATGAGACGGGTTTTCATTTTGATAATGTAGCTCCCGGCGGAGAAAAGATTTTTGGCGAAAACGGAAAGGTAATAGCGCAGACGGATATAGTGTTGAGGAACAGCGATTATATTGTCGCCATAGAAGTAAAAGTCAAGCCGGATATGGAAGATGTACCGGAGCATATCAATCGTCTGGGAATACTGCGGGACTATTGGACCAATAAAGGCGATCGGCGCAAACTCCTTGGGGCGATAGCGGGAGCTATTTTCCCCGAGACTGTTAAAAAAGCGGCTGTGAAAGCGGGCCTCTATGTACTGGTTCAATCCGGCGACACGATGAAAATCGATATACCGGAGGGGTTTGTGCCGCGGGAGTTTTGAGGCTCCAGAAAATTTCTCACCAAGAACACCAAGAGGATCGACCCTATATCAGACTATTAGTTTTGTTTTTAATTCAGCTATTGGCGTGAAATCTTTTACTTTTTGGGCAATCTCTAAAGATTTTACGATGTTTATGTCGGTTATTTCCATTTCAAGCGGGTAACGGGCATGAACGGCAAATGGGGACAAATAAGCGCAATCCCTCGCGATATTATTAAATGATGAATCAAACTCCGAACATAACGCGCATAATGTCTCAAGTACGTGGATTTTTGGCGGAATTACACCATTATAACAGAGAAACCCTTTCAAGTATTTTTCAACAGCTTGTTGACAATGATAACAAATTATTTCGCTGTGTTTATGATAGGCGTTATTGAGTATTTGAGCGCTGTCAAAATCCGCGTCGGCAAAATAAAACCATTCAAGGGTTGTTTCAATTTCCATAGATAGGCACTCCTTGTTTCGCGATTACACTTTCAAGGGTTAATAATTTACTTCTCCGTTCAAATACGCTTTTTTTCGCGATAACTAAATCAAGCGGGAGTTTTAATTTTTTATAGAGAGCGAAACGGATTTCCGCGTTTAATTCGCAAATATCGGCATCGTTGTCCGGTATGACAAGATAAATATCCAGATCGCTGTTCGGTTTTGGCTCGCCATAGGCCCAGGAGCCAAAGAGAAAAACGCTCTCAATTTTGGTATTTGAAGCAATGGTTTGAATGAGTGTCGTTAATTCTTCCTGTATATCGTCTTTCATTTTATCACCATCCTGTTAATTATATAACTTTCTGGTATTTGAGTAAAGGATTCTGCAAAAAAAAAGCCCGACCACGTGTTTGTGGTCGGGCGGGCTGGTTGGTTGGCCAGTCAGTGCGCCCGTCTGACCACTTGTGGTCGGATGGGCGGCTCTGGCCTGATGCTAATCTTTGACGCTGCCCTTAAGGAAGGCGCCTTCGTAGTAATTTTCAGTAACGTAGCCGAGAATGACGGTGTTGGCGAGGTTTTGACTGCCGCGTTGTAAAGCGCTGGTTCCGGTCGGGTCAACCCAGCTTCCGGCAGTGTTAGCGTTAGTTGTTACCGTCGGAACGCCGTTACAGATAAACTCATTGACGTTCGGTACGTTATTGGTCGGTACGGTCATAATCTCCCAGTTGGCGCCCTGCAAGGCGTCACTGCCGTCTGAACCGGCAAGCGGCTGGAGGGCGCTGAAATCTTTCCGCCACGCGACGCGAACCGAGTTTTCGGTTTCACTAAACGCGCCGTGGACATAGGTAATGTACGGCACATATTTGTTCACGGTATTTCCGCCTATTACTACGGTTCCTTCCTGCCGCACGTTGATCATGATCTTGGTTCCGGCGGAAAGGAAGGTATCTACCCTTACCGGTCTAACGGTTGCCGCTACATTCGCTTTGTCTACATTTGGCTTCAAATTAACTCCGGTTCCGGTCGAGGGAATAAGAGCATAGTACAGTCCGCCATTGCTTACGTCAAAGTACGCCAGGTGGATGTTATTGCCGCCGTCTACCGCCATGTCAACATGGCCGCCCTTGAAGTTGTCAATAATCGCGGCGTTATTTTGCCAATGATTGGTACCACCCCCAAATGTCGCGGTTCTTACTGTAGCATTGCGGAACACCAAAAGGTCAAGAGAGGGAGCCGTATTGCCGGTTCCGCCCAGGAAGTTAGCGGCAGTGGTACTGTCCGCGGCGCCAGTTACGAATTTTATATACTGATTAGCTGGCGCGGGCGTAGCATTGTCTGACATTCTCGCGAAATACGCTGTCGGCGTACCACTTTGGTGTATAACATACACCGGGTTACCATCTCTAACACCATGATCTGTACCGAAGACAAATCTCCATGTATTAGTATTATTTGAGGAGTTAGTACTTTGGCTGGTAGCGGTAGGCGCGGGAAGATGCTTATTAACATAAAGGGGAGTGCCTAAATTCACCGCCGCGCCGCCGGATGTTCTACTCAGACCGACCTTGTCGCCAGTTACACTGACAACATAAGCCTTTTCCGTAGGCGGATTGGTAGTACCGGCAAGAACCAGTTCCCCTATGGCCAGATCGTGGTTGGTCAGGGTATACTGCCCCGCTGCTCCTGTCGCAGGGGGAACAACACTCACTACCCGGCTGTTCGCGTTATCATACCTGGTCGTCAAATTCTGGGACAGGGGGTTGGCTCCCCATGAGAAGACCAATTTCCGGTTATACGCGTCATACCATGCCATAACTGGCAAGCCGTTGCTCAGGAGTCCGCCGGCGGTATACAAACTGCCGCGGTTCGTCGTGCTGTTGGTCGCTACTACTTCCTGTGTAGTTGAACCAATATTTGAGACGTTAGTAGTTCCAACGTTACCATATATCGCCCTGACTTCCTTCTCCTCATCATCATAATAGGTGATAAACACCCTGTCGCCATAATCGTCCGATCTGTTATTATTGCCGGTGCTGGTAGCCTGAACAGCGACGCGTGGTATTTTGATGCGCTGGCTGTTGGAGTTTTCCATACCGGGAATAATAGAGATATGAGGCACACTAAGAGTAGGTCTCTGGGCATTGCTGCCGTCAGAAACGGTATTGGTACCGGCGTCAGAGCTTCTGCCGAGCATGAAACCTTGATTGGTGTTAGAACTCTGATCGGAACCCATCGCGTACCATGACGAGTTGGTATTATTGATAGCGACCGTTGTATTAAATACACGGTTCGAGTACGCCCACGCGGAGTCATAATTGCTGTTATTCCTGCTGACCCTTAAGCGCCCCGTTATAGTACCGTCATAGTAACCATAACTTATATAGCGGGCGCCGTTGTTGTCTATTCTCATAAAGGGGTTGTACACGACGGCTACACGATCAGTGCTCGGGTTCATTTGGCCCGTTCTCCAGACGTACAGGTACCGCTTGTTGGTCAACTGGTTGTTGTTTACGTTGTTGGGCTCCATGTTGTAGTTGTTCGGGTAGGCGTACGGCGCGGGCAGGGCAACATTGTTAATGTTGTTGACCGAGCGCACTCCGTTTACCGTTACCATCAGTTCGCCGGAAACAACACTGGTATTGATAAGGGCGGTGACGGCTCCGCCGTTCACTGCGACGCCGTTTCCACTGGGAAGAGCCACGCTGTTTACCGATACAGTTGGGGGAGTTGAGTCATCGACGTAGAGGTTGAAGCCCCTGATCTTGATGGTTTCACCTTCGCGCACGGGGTACCTGCCCGAAGCGGAACGGTCAAAGGCGGAGGGTTCCGGCCCGTAAGCGCCGCTGAGCGAGGTTTCCAGTTTGTTGATGTAGGGCACGATGTCCATCTTGTACAGGTTGGTTCTCGCGACGGTATAAACGCTTCCCGTTCTACCGGTAGCAGCCGGCAGAGTGCCATTGTACGTGAATACCGTATTTTTGGCGTTGCTGGTCGCTCCAATGGCTGTCCAGTTAACATTGCCCGGATCATTAATGATGTACTTCGTGCCGTTGGCCATGCCACCATTGGCGTTATTGTTCAGGGTTGTCAAAGTACCGGCGGCAGTCTGGGTAGTGGACACGGTTTGATTCAGCGGTTCCGAATCCCTCGGTATAATTGACAGGGACACGTTCGTCGCGGTCATGCCGGGATATTTGGAGGTGTCAATATCAAGCTGGAACCTTACGCGGTGGCCGTTCGCCAGAGTGATATACGGAACGTTACCCACAAGGTCCTCATCCCACTTGGTTATGGTGCATTTCCAGCCGTTGGCGAAATTACCCAGTCCAGTCAGTCCGTTTGCCGTGGAATACTCCGCTATTTTGTAGTAGGTCTGACCGCCGATTGTATCCGTTGTCGTACTCATAACCCAACTATTGGTGGTGGTGTCTGATTTGGTGTTGCTCATTCTCGCCCAGAGGCTGTTGATGACGTTGTCGTCCGTTACCGTTCCCCGGACGCTGATCTGGCCGGAAACTTTGGGATTCTTGGAGGTATCAACGGTGTTGTTCTGACCGTTGCCGTAGGCGTTGTTCATCGCGGTGGTTACATGGGCTTCAAGCTCAATGTGGCCGCTGAGGTTCTCTACCCGCGGTTTCTTCGCGTCGGTCGAACCGTCAAGGGTGTCGCTGTTGTAAATCGAGTTACTCGGACTGGGCGGAACATTCGACTGGGCGGGCCTGGTCCAATTCAGAGCGTTCCAGAAGAACGGCTCTATCATGGCTACGGGTTCCTGTGTATCCGTATTCTTAATCGTCATGGCTACCAGGACAACGTCCGACTGCTGGTTGCCTTCGGAGGTATCACTGCCGGTGTATACCGTTGAGTCGTATACCTTCACGATGAAGTAGCTGTCGTTGGTTCCGGTAGAATCCTTTATGTAGGAAGTATTATCCTCCCTAAAGGAAGTATCTAGCGTATTGTAAGAAGTGGGAGGGAACTCAGTCCGGCTGCCGAAGATCAGGTCGGTGTTGGTAGTCGTTCCCCTTTGAGTTACTGATGTCTTTCCTGTGGCGCCGATAGTATCATACCTATAGACCGTTCCTGAGCCGCCAATGGTGCCGGGTGTGGCGGCGCCGGTGCCGCTTTCGGTGCAGACAAAGGTAATGCCTTCCGCTTCGCTCGCGGCGGCCTGCTGGGTGCCTTTAGGCGCGCCCGCCAAATCCCAGTTGGTACCTGTTCCCTTAGTTTGGATAGTGTACACGTTGCCCTTAACCATAGCGGTGGCGGCTACGTTCGCGACCCGGGTTACCGGCGTTACCTTGAAGTACTTGCCCAGAGCAGGGTTGACACCTGCGGGGGTATCGTTCCCGTCCAGGGCGCTAATGCTAAAGCCGAGCCGGTAATTCTTCGCCTTAAAGTTGGTAACCCACGTTGTCCGCTTATCCGCTCTCGCGGGATCGCCCGCGTTGCCCTGGATTCCCAGAGAGAAGTCGCTCTTTGTAAATTTCGCGTCGGCAGGCTGATTGGTGTCAGCGGCAGCGATGGTCGTCCAGTGGGTATAAGCCAGGTCGGTCCTGAGGGTAATGCCGGTGATGATCGGCGGTTTGTTGCGGATGTAGAGGTCATAGCTGTAATGGGTAGCGTTCCCCGCCTTATCAACGATTACATAGTGCAGCGTGAGGGGCCCGTCGCTGAACTTGGTGGTATCAAACTTGAAGCCCCAGGTGAGCGTTCCGCCGTCCAGGCTAAATAGTTCTATATAACCGTCGCTGTCGGTGTCTCTGTCAACCTCGTTCAGGTTGATACGCGCCGCGTTATCCTTGGTTACATCAGGATAATTCGCGTAAGTGGCATTAATGGTTCCGGTGGATCCTTCCTTAATACTCTTGCCGGTAATGCCTGTCCACGCTGTGGCTTTCGGGTTGTAATACGTCGTGCCGCGGCTAAAGTACGCCAGCACTTCCTGGATGCCGCTGATGGGACCGGAGTAGGTTCCGGTGTCCGTGGCGGTTCCCTGCACCCAGTACTCACTGGTGGAGGCGTTCCGCTGGGCGGTGTAGGCGGCGGAGGGATAGAAGTTGTCAATCTGCATGGTCATATTCTGCGTAACACGGTGCCTTTGCGAGTTGTCAAAGTCTTCCGCCAGTATATCCAACATGAACATTCCGCTGGAAGCGGCTGTTGAACTGCCCGCGATGGGGAATAACGTGGGATCCTGAGCCTTGGTTGAGTCAACGGTAATCGTTATCGGGTAGACGAATCTCTGCGCGTTCGCGTTGGCTAAGGTGGCGGGATTGGCCACCGCGCCGTCGTTGGCGGCATAGAATCTCCATCCTGATCCGTTCGGAGTGGTAGTGTTGTTCGTCGCCACAAAAACACTCCACCGTTCGCCGGTCCAGCCGTTCGCGAAGTTTGCCGCGTTAGTGATGGATCCCGGATTTTCAACCAGGTACTTCCTGCCTGTTGTGAGGGTGCCTGAAGTTATCACGGTTCCCGGCATGCCTATCGTATAGGCATACCCATCCGCGCCCACAAGCGCGGGCGCCGTGGGCTTGATCTCGGTAACAACGGCGTTGGCGTTGGCGTCACACATCAGCATGTCTTTCAGGTTACCGCCGGTCAGGAGCGAGGAGCGCCATTGTATACTGCTGATTCCCTTGGATCCGCTTACTTCGGCGGTAATCTTAAACGTGCCGCCGGCGCGTACATTCTCTTCGTAGCCAACGATATCATTGGCCCGTTCGATATTTACCTTCGAGATCGACGGCAGAGTGCTGTCAATATAGAAGACCAGGCTGGTGGGTGTCGCCCTGCGGTTCCCCTCGTCCTTCCAGGCATCCATCTGGGTCGCCGTGGGCAGACTAGTCTTAACAATACTGGCGGGATACGAAATCGTCTCCAGGAGCTTGGAATCGACGGGCATAACTTCCATGTAGTAAGCCTGCGATCCGTTGGCGATTTCAAGCTCTTTGTTATTGTTGATGTTATAGGTCCACATAACCGAGGGTCCCGCGCTCGAGAAGGTCGCCAGACCCCAGCCATAGCCGTTGATATCGCCGCCGGTGGGTTTCAGCCACGCGGAGTTATTGAGTTGATTGGGATTGGCGGGCTGGGTTGTTCCCTTAGCGACACGCACCAGTACGGCGTACATCCAGCCGTTGTCGGTCGCCGAGCCGGTTACCCGCACCTGGCCGCCATACTGGCCGTTCAGCGTGGGATAGGTAATGACGACTTTCGGTATGTCTCCGTCCGGATCCAGCAGCAGGAAGTGGTGTTCCTTGTTGGCGCCGGCATAAGGCTCGCCGGTAGTGGTGGGACCGGAAACAGGATTGACGTAATTTTCAGCCTGGTTGCCCGCGCTGTCCGTTACCCTGATTCTGAAGGGCAGTTTCCAGACATTGCTGGACGTACTCGGCGTGAGTGTAGTGCCGTTGAGCGCGACCTGGTCGGCAACCGTCGCGTTCACCCACGGGCTGGCGCCGGTCGAGTTAAGATCGTAAGTCCAACTGTACAGACCGCTACCGCTACTGAAGGGAGCGACCGGCCCCTGACTGGTGCCCAGTCCGGTGTTAGCCCAGGTTCCCGTCTTGCCAATCGAGTACTCTACCCTGCTGACCGCATTGTCGTCATTGGTCGTACCGCGGACGGTAACCGCGCCGGTAACCTGTTCCAGCCAGGTCGGCAAAATAATCTTTGAGGTCGGCGGTGTGGTGTCATAGGTAAAGTCGCGTGTTTTATTGGTAACCCTGCCGCTGAAGGAAATTACGGTAATATTGACCGTGTAAGTTCCTTTGTCCTTCAGAATAACCGCTCCGTTCGCCAATTTTTCCGGAACCAGGACGCCCCACTTCACCTCTTCGTAGGATATTTGAGTCCGTTCATTCTTGGGCCAGGTAAGGCGCGCGTCATAGGGTACCGTTCCATTGTTGGGCGGCGCGACGCCGGTCAGTATATCTTTGTCTCCGTCAGAAACGGAGGCTATTATTTGTTTTACGCCGACACCGTCCGAGAACGCCGTTCCGGTAATATAGAAGCCTCTATCGGTAGCGGCGGCGACGACGTTAGCGTCTGAGGGCAGAGGTACGGGTCCTCCCGCGGGATAGAAGGTAGTGTAGAAGGGATGGGTACTCATGTGGTTCTCGCCGTTTATAAACTGCGCGGTCTTGCCCGGATCCAGCTTCGGCGTTGAGTCGTCAATCTGGAATTCCGCTTCATCGGTTCCTACGATAAAGTCCCCTGCCGCGTTCGACTTTTTGTTCAGGCTGATATTCGGGGGATCCGCGCGGTCTTTTACCATAACGGTAATCCGGTAGCGTCCGTTGGGCAGAGTAAGCCTGTCGGTTAAGTCAAGCGCGCCCAAGCCGATTTCTTTGGACCAGTTTACTGTCGATCCCAGACTTCCCTGTCCCGCTGCCGTTGCCGCGTTTGTAGAAGCCCACTTGAGCAGGGTGTAATCACCGTCTTTTACCGCTGCCGCGCTTACCGGAGGGGGAGTTACATTATTGACGGCGGGGGCGGTGTCGAACTTGTATTTGCTGTCGTCTTTCCACACACTCCATGTACTTGATGACGTGTTATAGACCTCAATCTTGGTCCATATTGAGAAGACTCCGACCGCGTCGGTCGCGACGCCCTGGATGCTTAACGATTGGGTGGCAAAGCCGGAACTGGCGTCGGTCTTGAGGTTGAGGAACTGTATACTCGGCCTGGTGGTGTCTTTAATATAGGTAGTTTCTATGGGTGTCGATTTATTCACGTTGTCGGTAGCGGTAATGGTTATCCTGGTGGGCGTTCCTTCGCTGAAGCTGTTATTATACTCCGTGGAGCTGAATGTCTTTCCCCAGGTCGCGGTTACCATCTGGGTGGTTGCGTCGGGATTGCCGACGCTATAAGGCTCGGCTGTAGTGCTCGGGTTGTCACCGATCTTGACTGTTACGCCTCTGAGCGTAGTGCCGTTAATACTGCTCGCGTTGGGCAGATTTACATCGGTCGCGTTTCCGCCCAGGGTCAACACGTCGCCGGAAGCCTTAACGCCAAAGATGTAATTTTCGGGTTTGCTTCTCTTGGCGGGGTCTATCGTGATACCCGGATACTTCGTATCTACCGCGAAGACTATATGGTCGATATCGGTAGTACCGGCGGTATTGGTGACCTTTGTGGTATTGCCAATTCGGTCGCCAATCCGGATATCCAGCCAATAGGTGCCGTCACTCGTGGGCAGGGGGATGTTCCAGCTCGCGGACTTGGTCGCGTTGTCTCCGATCGGGATCGTCTTCCACGCCAAACGACCGGTACCAACGCTGTTGGCGTTCCAGGTCGCCAGGTCGCTGGCAATGTAGATACGGTACTCAAAGACGTAATCACTGCCGCTCTGCAGGTTGCCGAGGTTGGAATACGCGTCGTAGAAAGTACCCCGCAGTGTCGCGTTGGAATCTTCGATTAAGGTAATACCGTTCGGAACAGTTGTGGTTACTGACCGTATCTTGGTGACGTTACCCAGAGTAATTTCGGGCGGCTTCGTATCCTTGATGAAGGTATAGGTTCTTACCGTCGTCTTGCCGCCGGTGTCATAAGCGGTAACGGTTATCGTATGCGATTTATCCTCAAGATCGGCAAACGACGAGAGGCTTCCGCTGAAACCGGTCTGGGCGTTGGCGTTGGTGTAAGTGTTCTGGAGAGACCATTCGAACCTATATTCATTCGTGTTTTGAGGATTGAAATCTCCTTTGTTGGGACTAGTCGCTTTCGGCGTATGCTGGACTTCAGGACCTCCGTCTATACTAATCGTTACCTTTTGGAAGGTAATATCGCTGGCTGATCCCGACAGGGTAAACCAGTTATTGTAGATATCACCGGTACCATTCAAGGTGAAGGGGGCTGTTTTATCGGCGACTATTGTCGGCTGATTCATCGTCGGCGGCCCGGTGTCTACCGAGAACGGTATGTAGTCGATGGTATCGGTGTTATTGCTTCGGTCTTTAACCCTGATAGCCAGCCAATACTGACCCTGGGCGATGTCGTCATTGGGGCCGGAGCCTATGCCGAATTTACCGGTGCCGAACAGGGGGATTTCCCATGAGACCATCGTAGACACATTCGCTCCCAATCCGATTTTTTCAAAGCCCGGTGTAGTCGCGTAAGCGGCGTTTTCAAATTGGGCCATGGTTAAAATACGGTACTCAAAGTAGTACTGGCCAACCAGTCCCGCGGCGGTGGTGTCATTGCCAATGGGGGATACATCGTCGGTAAAGGAACCGCGGATAGAGGCTTTGGTCGATACTATCGAACCGCCGCCCGCCAGCAGATTGTTCCTGGCTGTCGCGTCGGTTCCCGCGGCGGTCCAATCGGCTTTGGTTACCTTCTTTATCGGTTTCGGGAAGTTGCTGATTTCCAGAGTGGGCGCGGAAACGTCCTTGGTAAACGTGTACACCTTTGTATCTGTCTGAGCGTCCGGCAATGAAAGGTCAGTGGCGGTAAGGGTTATGTTGCAGGATCCGTCTTTCAGGGTTTCGAAGTCGCCCTTCGTGAGCATCCACGAATACTTATAGATGCCTTGCGGTTTATTAGTACCTGTAGCTACCCAATTGGTATCCCCGGTTCCGGTTGTGGCTGTCGCCAGTTTGGTGATAGTTTTCTTCGTGCCGGTGCTGTCGTTCAGGGTAATGACCAGAGAGTACAGGTCGCCGTCGGTAACATCCCCGCTCAGCGTAAATACTTCAGCGGCCTGATTGGTTCCCGGGCGCGGGCCGTAGAAGGTCGTATCCACGGTCTCACCGGTCGGGGGTGACGTCACTGACTTGGTCATGGTAATCACCGGCTTATTCCGGTTGATCTTGAACGATACGCTGCTCACCGTCGCGGTATTGGGATCATTGGTTTTGCTAATCGCGGTGGTGTTATTGCCCAGCCGGTCGGAAACACTGATCGCCAGGGTGTAGGTTCCGTCAGGAAGCTCTTTCATGACGGGAGTGTTGAACGGATAGATGCTATTGTTGGCGTCTGTCAGCGGGATGTTAAAGTTCACCGATTTGCCCGGACTTGCCCCTAACAGGCCATCCTTGAGCGTTACGGTCGGATAGTTCGTGCTGACAATAGAGTACTGGAAGTAGTAGTTCGGACCCGGGGTTCTCGGCGGCTCAGGACCAATGTTGGAATAATCGTCGTTAATCGACACCCGAATCACGGCGGTCTTTTCGGTAATTGTACCGCCGGTGTCGGCGTCGAGGTTGTTAAGCGTCAGCCGCGGCGCCTTGGTATCCTTGGTAAAGGTATACTGTATCGGCGTCGATTTGCCGGCATTGTCACGAGCTGTTATGAATATCGTATGCAACCCATCTTCAAAGGTTGTAGACCAGTTGGGAACTAGCCATGACCATTTGTAGAGGGTAACACCCTGTACTCCATGCGGGTCCGTAGTCGTACTGCCTGTCCCGGTATACGGGGCGGTAGTAGCCGCGACAAAGTCATAAACAACTTCAGTGCCGGTGTCTATCTTGATCGTAATTCCCTTGAAGTTTCCGTCCCATGCTTCTCCTACCAGAGTAGGCGCGTCTTTGTAGACGGCGTCTTTCTTGCTGATATCATGCGACGTTACGCGGATACCCGGAGGCCTTCTGTCAATGTTATAGGCAATTTGCTTGACCGTATAATTTTTGGTCTCACCGGTACCTTGCGTATTATCATTCCTGATATTATTGGCCCGGTCGGCGACTCTGAGGTCTATCCAATAGAGTCCGTCGTTGCTGTTGGCGCCGGTCAGCACGATCTTGAAGTTATAGGTTTGCAGCGGATTGGTACCAATATAGTACTTTACCCAGCCCGTATTCGCGTTACCTTCGTACGCGCTCAGGTTATCCTTCTGATAAATCCGGTACTCAAACCAGTATTCGCCGGGGTGCGCCGCGTAGTCAGCGTCGCCTGTTTTTGTCGGCTGATAGCCGAGACCGGAAGACAAGTCCTCAAGGACGCCCCGGATTTCGGGAGAGGAGCCTTCAAGCGTCGTAACCTTCTGAAGCTCGGTATCCTTGTTCGGACCTGTCCATGTCGCGTTGTTTATCACTATGGGTTCGATGTTGGTGAATTCTACCGTGGGCTTCATCGTATCTTTGATGAAGGTAATGGTCTTGTTTGTCGCCGATAAGGGAGGAGTCCCCTTATCTACGGCGGTAATGGTTATGGTGTTGCTTCCTTCCTGGAAACTGCTCATGTTGACCGCGCCTATTGACCAGGTATACGGGGAACCACTGCCCGTCAGCGTATTGGTGCCCATAGTGCCACCCGACGAATACGTGAATGTAGTTACCGCGCCGTCGTTAATCTGATACTTCATGTTGGCGGTGTCCAGGTTCCCGTCCGAGACCTTTCCGTTGAAGGTAAGGCTTGTGGTACCGGTGCCATAGATGGCGGCAAGCGTAGCCGGATTGTCTCTGGTAATCACCGGCGCCGTGCGGTTGACCTTGAACGCGTAGGGTCCCATGATTCCGTCGGTTCCGTTGATGTTGCCAATGCGGTCGGCGACTATGATGTACAGGTAGTATTCGCCGTCAGGCAGATCGGCAGAAGTGGAACCTGTAGCCTGGAAGGGCCAGATACCGCCGCCGACAGTAACGCCGGTCAACGGGAGAGTCCAATTCGCGGTCTGGAGCGGATCGGCTGAAATCGCCGCTTTCTTCCACTGAGAGGCGGTACCGGCATTGGGGCGAGTCCCCGTGGTGTTAATATGGTAAGAGAACTGGTACTGGCTGTTCGCGAAGTCATTGCTAATCTTGGAGAGCTTGTCGGTAAAGGTACCGGTAATCGCCGCGTTGCTGTCCGTAAGCGTATCAGCTCCGGTCGTCGAATTCTGCTGTTTAATGTTGGTTATTTTAATCTCAGGCGGCTCGGTATCTTTGGTAAAGGTAAACTGCTTATAGTCCGTCTTGCCGGAAATGTCGTACGCGGTGACGTTGAGCGTGTATATTCCGTCGGTAAGGTTTCCGGGATCCGTGCTAAAGAGAACCGAGGGGGCAAGCCATGACCAACTGCGGACATTGCCGGAAGTACTGTCTATAGTCGCCCTGTATTCCACCGAGTTGCGTCCTTCAATCGTGAGAACTACTTCCTTGAAGTTTACGTCTTCGGCGGTACCCTTGAGGGTAAAGGCGCTCTTGAAAGCGGGATTGTTGGTAACCGGATCACCATTTACCGTGGTCAAGACCAGTTTCGGCGGGGCGCGGTCAATGGCGAAGGCGATATTTTCCTTCTTGTAATTGTTACCGGCCCTGTCGGACACGTCGATACCCAGCCAGTAGGTTCCGTCGGGGTAGGTTGTCTGGTTGGACAGATCAATGGTCCAGTTTACCGTACTCAAATCCGTGGTAAACGTCGCTGTTTGCCAATTGGTTGAATTGTTATTGAATTGAGTATAGTTGAGAACCTGCCACTTATAGCTGAACGGAGAACTGGTCTCGGCGCCAATGTTGGAATACAGGTCTTCAAAGGAACCCCGCAGAATGACCGGGTTGCTTTCAAGCGAACTCATGCGGTCTTTGGCTTGCGCTGAATTATAGGTAACATTCGGGTTAACCGTGGTATCTATCCAGGTTCCGGTGCCGCCCCAGAGGGTCTTATCGATCTGCACAAAGTTAATGTTGTTGTACTTCACATCCGGCGCCACAGTATCCTTGATGAAGGTATACTCAAACTCTTTGGGAGCCGTAACATTGGACGGAGTCGCGTTGTCGGAAGCGGAAATCTTTATGGTGTGCCGTCCGTTGGGCAGCTTGTCATAAGACGCGAAGGGATAATTCCATGTCCAGGTATAGACACCGGTAGTCGTATTCTTCGTATCCCAAACACCTGGCGCCGCGCCGGTTGCCAACAGCGTCGTTTCGGTGTTCCCGGCGTTGGTGGTGGTTTTGCCGTCATTCACGGTGAAGACCAGGTTTTTCAGGTCGCCGTCTGTAACGCTTCCCTTTATGGTAATCACGTCACCACTCTTTATGTCGCCGTAGTTGCCCTTGGGTGGCGTTGTTACGGCAATCACCGGCGATTTCCGGTTCACGTAGAACTGTTTCTGCGTAACGGTGCCGGTGTTATTCATTCGGTCAGTTACCGCAACATCCAAATACCAGAGGCCGTCAGGAATTACCGAGGCGCTGCCCCAGAAAGTGTTGGCGGTATTCAGGTTGATGACTCCGCTTGCCGATTTGCCCGGTTCGGTTGTCCAGGGGACATTCTGCATGGTCGCCGTTGAATTGGCGGTACTGGCAATCCGGTAAGAGAAGTAGTATTGGGGTCCAGTCAGCGTAAGGTAGCCAATCCGGGAATAATCGTCGTTGAAGGACAGCCGAATCTGCGGGACGTCATCGGTAATTGACCCAACAGTGCCGGCGGCTCCCAGAGCGCCGAGGTCAATAGTGGGCAGACTCGTGTCCTTGATAAAGGTGTAGGTCTTGAATTCCGACTTGTTGGCGCTGTCGTACGCGGTAACGGTTACCGTATGGCTGCCGTTCTCGAGAGTGGCCCAGGTCGGGAGATTTCCCACCGTGCTGGCGAGAGTCCATGTCCACCTATATTCCTCATTGGACACAAGCGTCATGGCGGATTTCGCTATTGTCCCTGTTTTGACGTTGGCGGTGCCTTCATCCAACTGGATAACCACCCTGTCCAGGGTACCGTCAGTGGCGGTTCCCGTCAGGCTTAACAGGACGTTGGCCGTACCGAACATTTTTTCGGCAGTGGTGCTGCCGGCGGTGGTATTGGCCACGGGATTCGCTACGATGTCGGTCATCGTCGGTTTATTCCGATCGAGTTTAAACCAGACACGGGCGTCGTTGTAGGCAGTGCCTACCGGGGGCGCCGTAGCGGGAGTGGCATTGGTGAAGGTAATGTTGGTATTACCGGCTCTGTCGTAAATCTGAACTTCCAGCCAATAAGTGCCGTCAGGCATGGCCCGGGTGGGACTGTTGGGCGGCCAGATGTTGCCGGTCAGCGGGATAGCCCATGTTCCGCTTATCGGCGGATCGGTTCCCAAACTGGCATAAAGCCAGGGAGTATTGGCGAGCGTGACCGTGGAATTGCCGACACGGTATCTGAAGTAGTAAACGCCGTTAACCGGGGCGGAAGAGCCCTGGACAGCGCCCAGGCGGGAGTACAGGTCGGTAAACGTAACCCGTATTTCCGCGTTCGTTTCCTGAAGCGTGGTAATGATTTCATCTGTATCTGAAGTCGCCGGGTTGATGTTATTGTAGCTGACTCCGGGCGGTCGAGTATCTTTGATAAAGTTAAGAACCTGGGGATCGGACTCTCTGCCCGCGTCGTCCCACGCGATTAAGGTTATCTTATGCGGTCCCTGGCCGAAGTCCGCGTCGTTGAACATCGCTACGGTGAAGGCCCAGGCGGTGCTGTACGTACCGGTCTTCATCTGGGAAGTCGGGTCGGTTTGAATGGCTAACGCCGGGCTCTTTATTTCGCCGTTGTCAACCTGAAGTTCCACACGGGCCAGGTTTACGTCTTTCGCTTCTACCTGCACGGTAAACAGGTTGCCGCTGCCGGTCTGGGGTCCGTAGGAGGCGTTAGGCGCCGCGGACGTTACCCTCAACGTCGGCTTTTCTTTGTCGACGGTAAAGACACGGTTGATAATCGTATTGTTGGTATTACCGGTTCTGTCGCTCACCCTGACATCTATCCAATAGATTCCGTCAGGAATACCGGCGCTTCCGGTCCAGTAACTTGGGTTGGCGGAAGTGCCGTATAACGGGACAGTCCAGGTGTAGTTCTTGTCAGGATCGGCTCCCATACCGGCTTTTGTCCATTGCGTGGTGTTGTTTGAGGCTTGTAAAGCGTCCGCCTTGTAAATGCGGTATTCAAACCAGCGCTGGTTGGCGTTAGCGGCGGGATTGGAGTCGAGTACCGGTAACGATTCCTGAGTGGTGCCCAGTCTGGAATAAGCGTCATAGAAGGAACCGCGGATGGTGGGTTTGTTCTTATCTTCAATTCTGGTGGCGAGCGCCAATTTTTGCGCTCTTTTTCCGCCAAGAGAAGTATCGCTCCAATCTGACGAATTCATTATCACGTCATTGATGGTGTTGAATGACACTTCGGGCGCGACCGTATCCTTGAAGAAGGTAACCTGTTTGGATGCCGTCTGGCCGGAAATGTCAGAGGCGGTAATGGTTATCGTATTGCTTCCCTGCGGCAAGCCGGTGGTGGCGGCGCCAAAGGAGTTACCACTCAGGGCCGTATTGAGATTCCATGACCAGTCACGTAATGATGTGGAATTGGCTCGCAGAGCCAGGGTTACCGCCGCCGGAGTTGTCGGGTAAACGTTGATGGGGGTGAGATCGTTTATCTTAATCGTTACGGTCGACAGGTTCAATTCATCGATTGTTCCCGACAGGGTAATATAGTCGCTGTAGACGGTATAGGCGCCATTCTGCGTGGTGCCGTTCAGGCTGCCGGCGGGTTTATTGGGATTTACCGCTATATCACTCAACTGCGGCGCTCCGCGGTCAACGGTAAACATGATGTTAAGGTAGGCCGAGCTGGTATTGCCAACGCGGTCGGCGACTTTAATGTCCAGCCAATAAATTCCTTCGGGAATATTAAGATCGGTTCCCTGGGGATCCCAGAACTTGGTGCCATCGCCGATAGTGTTAATCGCGCCGAACAGGGGGATTTCCCAGGCGGCCGTTGTCTGCGGATTGTCAGCGGCGAAGTAGATTTTGCCCCATGTTGCCGGCGGAGTCTGTAACTGCGCTTGCTGGTAAATGCGGTACTCAAAGTAGTACTTGTTTTGAGCTCCGGCGGGTACCGGCTGCAGTTCCGTGGCTTTCTTGAAGCCAATGCGGGAAACCAAATCGTCAAAGGAGCCGGTGATCTTCGCTTTGGTGCTGGTAATCGCGCTCACCGATGCCACCTTGGCGGCTTTCGCCGCGGCGTCCATGCCATTCCATGTAGCGTAGTTCACCTGCGTGGCGCTGCTCACCGTGAGGTTGTTAATCGTTAACTCGGGCGGGTTGAGGTCTTTGGTAAAGGTGCGTGTCCAGCCGGTTGTTGTATTGCCCTGAAGGTCGGTGCCGGTCGCCTGATTGTTCCTTATGTCAGTGGCGGTAATGGTCACGGTGTAGACGCCATCGGGCATAGGATCGGGGACGCCGGCGGTGGCGGCTTTAAAGTCCGCGTAGGGGAGATTCCACGATATGGAACTCAGGTCAGTGGTCGCGGCATAGGCGCCCGGCGTAACGGTATAGATTTTGCTGTAAGTTCCCGCCGTGTTGGCTACCGTCACCTTTACGGTGTCGGTTTTCAGGTCTCCGTCAAGGATATTGCCGGACAGGGTAATCACATTCGGGGTGAGCAGAGTATCGGTGCCAATGTACGCGTCCTTCATATTGTTGGTCGATATGGTAATTTGCGGCGGCTTGCGGTTCACCACAAATTCTCTGGTGAGCAGTATGGTGGTAGCCGGATCGGGGTTGCCGGCCCGGTCCTGAATACGGGCTTCCAGTGTGTAGGTGCCGTCGGGCAGATAGCTCAGCGAGGGGACGGGAGTAGTGGTGGGCGGCCAGAAAGCGGTGGTGCCGGTCAGCGGGATGCTGCCGTTCCACGACTTGATATCCGCTCCGCCTATCGACATTTCTTTCCAGGCAGGATCGTTATAGGGAGCGTTGCCTTTGATACGGTACTCAAAGTAGTACTGGTTGGCGGTGCCGTTTACGGTCTTCGCGGTTTTGCCCAGGCTGGAATAATCGTCGCTAATGGATAACTGGATCACCGGGTCGGTAACCTGGGTAATCACATTGTTGGGCGCGGTGTTGATGTTGTTGGCTACGATGGTCGGCGCGCGAGTATCCTTGATGAAGACATAGGTTTCAGAAACCGTCTTGTTGGCGTTGTCGTAGGAAGTGACGGTTATGGTATGCGTCCCCTGCGTCAGACCGGTGGAGTCGGTGCCGAACTGTGTAGACCAGTCAGCGGCGGGCACTATAAAGTTATAAACCGTTGTCTGTCCCGCTACCACGGCTTTCCAAACGCCGTTATTGGCTGAGGTAAAGGTATAGAACGGCAGGGGAGGATCGGTGTCGATCTTGACTTCTATTCCCCTGAAGTTGCCGTCACCGGCTGTTCCCGCTATATCAAACGAGGATCTGTAGACATTGGGCGACGGTTTGGTAAGCGTAATCGTCGGCGGACTGCGGTCTACCGTAAAGGCGATGTTTCTGATGAGATCGGAGTTGCCCGCGCGATCGTCAAACTTGATGTCCATCCAGTACATGCCGTCGGGTATTCCATTGCCGGTCGGGTACAAACTGCCGGCTCCATACAGAGGAATGGTGAAGGGTTGAACCTTCAGCGTTTCCGGCCCCAGCGCGAATCGTGTCCAGCCGGTAGCGGGATATCCCGTGCTTGCCTGGTACACGCTATCAGCCAATTGGGTATAACCGTAAACCCGGTACTCAATGTAATAGTTGTTTACACCGCTTACATTCAGCGTTTTCTCTTTACCAATGGCTGAAACCAGGTCGGTAATGGTTCCCTGAATGGCGGGGGTCGCGGTATTGATATTTGATATTCTCTCAAGCGCGGCGGCTCTGCCGGCGCCGTCCCATTCAGTTTTGGTTATAACCGCTCCCGGCGATCCCGCTCCTGTCGGTATCGGTCCCTTGATGCTGGTAAATTCTACCGTGGGCTTTTCGAGGTCTCTGGTAAGGGTGATCGTGTAATTGGTCGTCCTAATCGGGCTGCCGGAATCGCTGGCGGAAATGACGATGGTATTCTCGCCTTCCCTGAAGCCGTTAGCGTCTGACACGGTGTTAATCGCTGTCGGTAAGGCCCAGTTATATGGGTTAGCCGTGCCGGTCAGGGTAATGCCGGCTGCCGCCCTGTCGTTTATCTTATACGTTACGCTGCCGGTGTTCAGGTTTCCGTCCTCAACCGTGCCGCCCAGGCTAATCGCCGGAGCGGAGGTGCCGCCGGGGCCGTAGAGGGTGGTGAGGGTGGCGCTGTTGGTGCCGTTGATGGTCACTCCGCTGGACGGATTGGTCACCACAATCTTCGGCGCGTTCCGGTCTATTATAAACTGATAAGGTCCGTAGGTCGCGTTATTGCCCAGTCTGTCGGACACTTTGAAGACCACATAATAAGTGCCGTCACGATAATTACTGTCATTGGGTATAGCGATAGTCCAGGCAGTGGATGTAGTCGGGGCTGTACCCAGCCACACTTTGTTCGGCACCGCTGTCGATGAACTGCTGGCGGAAATACCATATTCAAAGTAGTACTCCGACGGAGCGCCGCCGCCCGGACTGGTGAAGGTAGTTGGTGAACCCAGTTTGGAGTAAAGGTCGCTCACCGTGCCGCGTAATTCATTGGCGTTGTCGTCTTTCAGCGTCACCACCGTCGTCGCGTTAATGTTGCCGAGCGTTACCGTGGGCGGAGTCCTGTCAATGACAAAGGGATACGCCGTTGACGTTGTTGATTTTTTGGCAAGGTCGTAGGCGACCGCGGTTATGGTATGCGTTCCATCGGCGAGGCCGGTGAGGTTCCACTCGTTGGCGGCTACGTTCCATGTGTCTGAAGCAAACGCGGTAGTTCCGGCGGGGACATATTTCGTCGCCTTGAGAACTCCGTCTACTTTTATCTCCACATAACTGAGGTTGCCGTCAGCGGCTTCCCCGGTCAGGGCAAACGTATCATTAACGGGATCGGTTTTGGCCGCTGTTTTTATGGAAACCGTCGGATTCGCCGTATCCACCACAAAGGCGATACTCTTGACAATTATGGGAGCCGCGTTGGCGGTTCTGGTATTACCGCCTCTGTCGGCGACTTCCAGATCCAGCCAATAGGTTCCGTCAGGAATAATGCCGGAATACGCCGTCCCGCCCGTCGCGAGGCCCGTTGTCGGGTTGGCTGTCGTACCGATACTAATGCCGGACAGCGGGATGTTCCATGTCGCCGACCGCTGTGTTTCAGTACCCAGGGTGTAGATTCTCCAGCCCGGATCTGTCGCTGAGGGAGTATTAAGGAATTGGGTTCTGGTGTAAATCTTGTACCTGAAGTAGTACTGACCGGTACTTCCCATCGCCGGTGACACTTCATTGTCTTTCTTGTAGCCAATGGCGGAATTAGCGTCGACAAACGCGCCGTTAATGGTGGATGTCGTGCCGCCGAATGAGCTTATCTTTTCCTTGTCCGCGTGGCCCGCGGTGTTCCATATACCCGAAGTTATTTCCACACCGGTGATGTTGTAATATTCCGGCACAGGCGCGACGGTGTCTTTGGTAAAGGTATACGACCAGGGCGGCGAATTCGTTCTGCCGCCGACAGGAGTGGGCGCGTTGTCATAAGCGGTGATGGTAAGCGTATGCGTTCCTTCACTCACGCTGGCGGTGTTGAGCGTATAGGTGGAATTATGGGTGATGTTACTGAAGTCAAAGGTGGTATTATTATGGACTTCAGCGCCGTCCAGTTTGGCGATTACCTGTTTAAAGTCTCCGTCCACGACCTTTATGGTGAACGTAACGCTCATGTTGGTGGTGTAGTAGCCATCCTTGCCATCGGGATTCTGCGTGTAGTCAGACCTGGTTACCGTCAGCGCCGGATCATTGCGGTTAACGGTAAAGACCACTCTCTGGCTGGCGCCGCTGGTGCCCTTGTACTCGGTGGTATTGCCTACCCGGTCAAGCACGGTGAATTCCAGCCACCAGGTGCCGTCGGGAATACCGTTGGAACCGTACCAGAAGCCATCGGCGCTGGTGCCGGTCAGGGGGATATTGCCGGTCCACGACTTGCCGGTAGTCGTTCCTATCGGGAAGTTTACCGCCGTCTTGTTGTTATAAACGCCGTCGTCTCTGCCAACGCGGTAGGTAAAGTAGAAATTGTTGTTGGCGGCGCCGCTGGTCGCTTTTTCTTTGCCCAGCTCGGAATTGTCGTCGATAATGGACACGCTAATCGAGGGGCTGGTACTGGTAATCGGACTGCCGAGGTTGGTGAATTCCACCTTGGGCGCGACAGTATCCTTGACAAAGGTATAGGTCGCGGGAACTGAATTCTTGCCGGACCGGTCGGTCGCGGTAAGGGTTATCGTATGCGTTCCCTGCGCCATCGCGGCGTTGTCAAAAAGCAGGAAGCTAGAGCCGGTCAAACCGGTCGCCAGATTCCAGTTCAGGGTATAGGAAGCGGGAGTAGCGGTCGCGTCTATGGTGTATTCCGTAGCATCCAGTTTTACCTTTACCGCGGTGAGGTTACCGTCGCTGGCGGTCGCGTTCAGCGTAAAGCCGCCGGTTCCGTAGGAGGCGCTGGCAGTCGGGGCGGTAATCGTTATCGTCGGCACATTGCGGTCTACGATAAACGGAACGGTGACTGTATTCGTTTGGTCGGTTCTGTCGATAGCCTCAATCTGCAGCCAATACTGGCCGTCGGGAAGCCCGTTCGATCCGGTCCAGAAGGTGTAACCAGTAGCTCCGGCGGGGATTGAACCGTTCAGGGAAATGTTAATGTCCACAGTCTGGACATCGGTTCCCAGAGACACCGTAGTATAACTTGTTGACGGAGAATTGGTGGTGCCAATACGCCACTTATAACTCTTCAGCGGCGAACTTTCGTCTTTAACCAAACCTTTTATAAACGCGGAGGAGTCGGTAAGTATGGTGGCGTTCGCGAAAGTAGTGGCGGTACCCTCAATGTTGGAGAATGTCACGACGGGTGCTTTGGTATCCTTGATGAAGGTATACGACACTTCGGACGTTCTCTTGCTGTCGTTGGCGTAAATGAATATCGTGTTTTCTCCCTCCGGGAGACCGTAATAAGCGTTCCCGAGGAACGGGTATGTCCAGTTCCACACAATAACTTCGCCGTCTTCAGTAGGACCGGCGGTATGCGATCCCAGAGAACCCTTTCCGGTTTTGTTTATCTGATACTGTAAACTCTTCAGGTCTACGTCCTTCGCTTTTCCTGACAGCGTAAACACGGTGGTCGCGCTGTTGTTGGTGAAGCTGTTGTAAATGGGCAAGCCGTTGAAGGTGACCCTGCCGGTGTCAACCGGGGCAATCGTCGGTTTCGGAGTCGGGTCAAATATCGGGGCGTTCCGATCAACCGTAAAGATTACATTGTTCACCTGGCTGGTATTGCCGGCGCTGTCGGTAACTTTAATGTCTATCCACCAGGTTCCGTCAGTAATAGAAGTCAGCGGAATTTCCCAGTTGATGTTTTTCTTGCCCTGATCCGCTGACGGTATCGCGATCGGCACCCATGTCGGGAGGAGGTCGGTCCAGGTATTGGTACCGGTCAAAGTGCCGGAACCGTAAACACGATAGGAGTAGTTGAAAGCGCCGGACGCGCCAATGGTGGAATAATCATCGTAGAAGGAACCACGGAGTATTATGTTGGCATCCTCAAGGATAGTCCGTTTGGCAAACTCGTCAGCCTTGGTATAGGTAACATTCGGTGAAACGCTGGTATCAGTCCATGTCGAAGCGGCGTTCCACAGTTCCTTCCTCATTACCACTTTGGTAATGGTATTGAAGGAAATGGTCGGGCCCTGAGTATCCTTGTTAAAGGTATACTGCACCGGCGTTGATCTGCCGGTAGAGTCATAGGCGGTTACCGTTATGGTATTCGATCCCTGATCGAGGTTAGTGAAGGCAGTGTTCCACTCGCTGGTGGCCAATGTCCAGGTATACGGCTTGTTGGTCGCCGTCTTTCTCAATTCAGTACTGCCAATCTTAACTACCACTTCGGTAAGGTTATAATCGTCAGCCGTTCCTTCCAGGGCAAACACGTCCTTGAAGACCTTATTCTTCCAGGAATCGAAGTTATTGGGCGGAGTAGAGGTAAGCGTTGTCCCGGCAATTTTGGTTATACTAATCGTCGGAGCCGCGCGGTCTACGATAAACGCGACACGTCTGATGGTGTCAGCGGGGTCGGTATTCTTATCGTAGTTGTTATTACCGGTTCTGTCGCTGACGCGGACATCCAGCCAATAGACGCCTTCGGGAATATCAGCATTCGCCGCCAGAGTTTGCGTTTGAACAGCGCTGGACGCGTAGGTGTAATACTTGATGCCGAACAGGGGGATTTCAAAGGAAGCGGACGTCAGCGGACTGGGTCCCAATGAAGCCTTTGTCCAGTACGCCGTCTTATCATCCTGGAACGCGGTAATATTCAACAGGGTATCGTTGTATACACGGTACTCAAAGTAGTAATTGGGAGCCATTCCCGCCGCGGTGTTGTTATCGCCAAGTTCGGAAACCGTATCGGTAAAGGAGCCATAAATATACGCTTTTTCGTTTCCAATCGTGCTAATTCTGGCAAGCGCCGCCGCTTTGGTTTGAGCGTTGGTAGTCCACTGTTCGTTGGTTACCTTTTCATTCTTGATGTTACTGAGAGCCGCTTTGGGCGGATCTATATCCTTGACAAAGGTAAACGTGTCGGACTTTGTCCCGCCCTGGAAGTCAGTGGCGGTAATGGTTACCGTATTGGTTCCATCATACAGATTCTTGTAGTCCAAGTTGGTGAAACTCCAGTTGTAGACATAGGTATATGTCGCCGGAGTAAAGGTCCACGGAGCGCCGGTAGCCGACGGAGCCGAGAAAGTCTGGTTATACTTGGTGGTGCCGGGCGCGTCTTTCTCGTGCGATATCTTGATGTTCAGGCTGGTAAAGTCGCCGTCAAAGATCGTAATCGCTTTCGTGAATACCACAGTGGCGTCAGTGGCGAAGCTGCTGTAGCGGGGCGGAGTCGCGTCTTTGGGGAACGACAGCGTCGGAGCCACCCGGTTGATGTAGAACTGCCTGCTCTGGACTTCGGTATTGTTGGTATTGCCCGTCCGGTCGCTTATGGTAATCGTCAGCGTATACTGGCCGTCGGGGAAATTGGTCAGCGTGGGGGTTCCCGGCCAGTTGGTGGTAGCGCCGGTACCGTACAGGGGGATGTTATAGTTCGCGGACAAGCCCGGAGTCGACGGATCAAAGTAGGCTTTTGAGTTGGTATAGGTATTACTGCCGCGCGCGATAGAGTACGCGAAGTAGTACCCGCCGACGTCCGACTGATTACTGATGCCGGAATAGTCGTCGTTAAACGACACCTTAAGCACGGGGTTAGTAGTCATGGTAATCGGCGTGTCAACATTGGGCGTGATTGTGGGCGGAGTTACATCCTTGACCACGGTAATCGTTTGCGAATTCGTCTTGCCGCCCAGATCGTAGGAGGTAATGGTGATCGTATGCGTACCTTCGCTGAGGCCGGCGATGGCGGTAGCGCCAAAGTCGCCCGCGGGCATAGTCCATGTCCATTGTTTCGAAGTGGCATTGTAAGTAATGCCGCTGTTGGCGACAGATGAAGAATAGGTGAGGTCTGTTCTGCTGTCAACCTGTACCACCACACGGTCGAAGTTCGCGTCGTCAGCCGATCCACCCAGGCTAAACGCGGTTCTCCAAATCTTATTGTACGGATTTACCGTAAGTGTGGGAGGATTCCTGTCCACCACAAAGGAAATATTGGTCACCGAGTAGGGGTTATTGGCCCGATCAGCGACTTTAATGTCCAGCCAGTACTGACCGTCGACAAGCGCCGTTCCGGGACTGGTAGAGTCGGTAATGGAATTGCCATTGCTGGTCAGGTAGAGGGTCCAGTTCTCGGTTCTCTGCGTCTCGGTTCCAAAATAGTACTTTTTCCAGTTGGTCGTAAGGCTCTGACCTGTGGTGAATATGGTGTCGTTCTTGTTGTACATCCGGTACTCAAAGTAGTATGGCGGGTTTTCTCCGGCCGGCAGATAGCCAATTTCAGATAACAAGTCTTCAAATGAGCCCTTAATCGCCGGATCAGTGCCTTCAAACGAACTCATCTTTTCACCATTTGTCGGCTTGTAGCCATTGGTTTGCGCCGTACCCGTGGGTACCAGCGCCTTCTCGTTGAGGTTGTAGTATATCGCTTCCGGTCCTTTCGTATCTTTGGTAATGGTGAATGTTGTTTCCAGTATTTTTCCTATCGGTGGCGACAGCAGTTTCGGGTTTTCATTGCCCATGGAGTCTTTGGCGACTACCTTTATGGTATTATCACCATTTATAAGGAAGGTACTGGTAGCAAAGTTCGTATCTTTCAGGAGCGACCAACTCCAGTTCTTCATATTGATATTGGTCGCGTTGTTGGTTACTGAAACAGCGGAGTTATACACGGTTGCCGTGGTGGCCGGATTGCCGTTGACATAAACTATCAGGGTGTTCCAGTCCGGATGACCGGCGATTCCGCCGGTTCCCGTAAAGTCGCCGTCAGTAATGGTTCCCGACAGGGTAAACAGTATGCCTCCTGTTAATACCGGGGTTATGTTGCTGTAGGAAGTCTTATCCGAGTCGGTCTTGGTCATGGTCAGCACAGGACTATTCCGGTTGACGGTAAACGTCTGAGTAAAGTCTTTGGTATTGCCAACACGGTCAAGTATGTGGATTTCCACCGTCCATTCGCCGTCGGGAATGTCAGTCGTGCCCGGCAGCGGGGTCCAGTAAGTCTGACCATTGCTGTGGTTCGTCAGGGAAATGCTCACGCTTTCCGACCTGGTCGGATTCGCGGACAAATTGACCGTCGCCAAAGTACCCGCGGGGGTAGTTCCTTTGTAGATGCGGTAGGTAAATTTGTTTTCGATTCCGTTATTAACCGTGGGAGTCGCGGGGTTATAGTTGCCCAAACGGGAAGAATCGTCGCTAAAGGTTATCCGCAGTTTCGCTTCAGTTTCTTCAATTACCGTTGAGCCGTTGATGGTCACATCAGGCGCTTTGCCGTCTTTGGTCAGGGTGTATGAGTCAGTCGCTGTCTTGTTCGCGTAGTCAACCGCGGTTACGGTTAAGACATGCGTTGATCCCTCAGCCCAGCCGTTGAAGAGCGTGGAGAAGTTAGTCCATGTCCAGGTGTATGACGGAGCGGCGCCGGCAATCTGTGTCGTCGTGGTAAAGTCATATTCAGTACCGGTGCCATCGACTTTGGCTGTCAGTTTCTTGAGGTTCGCTTCGGTGAGCGTTCCGCCCAGAGAGGCTATCGTCTTGAAGGTATTATCAAGCGCGACGGCGTTGGCGGGTTTGGTTATCGCGACAATCGGAGCCGCGGTGTCCCAGGTAAAGGCAACCGTGTAAGTGCTCGCCGCGTTGCCTATCCGGTCGGCAACCTCAATGTCTATCCAGTACATACCCTGCGCGGTATAACCAAGAGTTGACAGGTCGATAGACCAGTTTACGCTTTGCAGTGATTCCGCGCCTAACGGGTAGTTTCTCCACTGCGATAGCCCCGTTGATGTCGTGTCAAACGCGCTGCCCTGGTACACACGGTACCTGAAGTAATACTGCATGATGGGAGTGCCGCCGCCGAGAGGCGCTAACGACAGTTGGCTTTGACCGAGGCGGGAAGTCGCGTCGCTTATGGTTCCATTAACCACGGGGGTCGTCAACTGCGAAATTTGACTCAGTAATCCATCAAGCGTGTCGCCTTTGCCGTCCCAGATAGCCTTGCTTATCTTTACCTCTTCAATATTGCTGAACTTTATGACCGGAGCGGCGAAGTCCCGGACAAAGGTAAAGGTTATCGGCTGAGACGTTCTTTTCGGGGTCGCCGTATCTTCGGCGGTAATGGTTACGATATACGTGCCGTCTTTGGTAAGCGCGGCAAAGGCCGTATTGGGATTCCATGACCAGTTATACAGACACGATGCCGCCAACGCCGCGTTGGAATCAAGGCTCGCCGTTGTGGTATAGGAAACCGGGCCGTAGCTTACGTCACCCGCGCCCTGTACGGTAATGTTCAATGTCGTGTTCAGGTTACCGTCGCGTACCGTGCCTTCCAGATTCGGCAGCGTTACGCCTGATTTGTAGATGGTGCCGTCCGCGGGTTTTGAAGCCTTCCACTTCAGGTCAGGAGGCTGGCGGTCTACGATAAACGGAATCGTAGTGGTCGTGCTCTTGTTGCCAAGCCGGTCGGCGACATAGATTTCCAGGTTATACGGACCGTCAAGGATTTGATCCAGGTCTTTCCAGAAATTACTGGTTCCGGTCAGCGCGATGTTGAAGTTCGTGGTGGTAAATGTAGTGCCTCCCAACAAACCTTGCTCAAACGGTGTTACCGATGTCGCGGGAATCGCCGCGCCGCTACCGTTGACATAACGGTAGATGCGATACCAGAAGTAGTAGTTACTGCCGGTAGTATTATTCAGGTCGCCAATCTTGGAATACTTGTCGGTAAACGTACCCTGTATCACCGCGGAAGGATCTTTCAGCGTGGTCGGGAATACGGTCGCGGCGCCCGTTGTCAAGAGATTGGTAAAGGTAATTACCGGCGGCGTCAGGTCTTTGGTAAAGGTAAATTGCTCAAACGCCGTTTTCTTGGAAATGTCTTCCGCGGTTACGGTTACCGTATACGTTTTCTGGTCGGTAAGGCTGTTCCAGATACTCTGGCTGGACCACGACCAATTATAGGAAGTATTCGGCGCTATCGTCGCGGGAGTCGCGGCCATTACGATCGTTCCCGTTTCGTCGTCCACTACTTTTACCGTCACCTGCTTGAAGTTGCCGTCAGCGGCTGTTCCATTCAGGCTAAACCAACTGTTAAAGACATTATCAGCGCCGTTCAAGGTATAGGGCGCGGTCTTATCGGGAGTCATGCCGGTGATTTTTATCGTCGGAGGCGCTGAGTCCATTGAGAAAGCGATGTTTCTCACGGTGTCTTCATTACCACCGCGGTCGGCAAACTTGAGATCGAGCCAATAAGGCCCGTCGGTAAGAGGCGCCGCGCCTGCTGTCCCATCCGCGGTCAGGTAGATTTTCCAGTTGCGGGAAGTCATGTCATCGGTTCCGCCGTCAAAGTCGGTCGGTTTCCACGCCACGGCTGTGTCGTTTGTTGAGCTGTTGAGGTAGGTAATACCATTGGTTGTGGTTCCGGCGTTTAATTGGGTGAGGCTGTAAATCCGGTACTGGAACCTGTACGGGGCGGGATCCGGGCCAATGAAGGAATATACGTCGTTAAACGCGCCCCGGATTTCAGCGGGCGAGCCGGTCGCGCCGGCGTATGAGGTCATCCGACCCTTCGCGTCGACCAGGCTCTGGTAGTTCCCGGCATTACTGGCGGTATTCCAGAATTCCTTGGTGATCTGCTCTTTGGTGATGTTATGGAATACGACCGTAGGCGGCGCGGTATCCTTAACAAACTCAAACACCCATGAGCTTTTGTTGTTGTATTTGTCATAGGCGGTGACGGTTATCTTATTGGTTCCCTGCTTGATGATGGTGTCATCATTGTTGCCAAAAGCGTTCTTCGTCAGGAGATTCCATGACCATGAGGCGGAACCATTGGCAAAGCCAAGCGTTGCCGCCGTCTTGTCCATGTTAATTTCCGTGGACGTACCGCTGTTGGTCACCTCTACGGTCAACCGGGCAAAGTCTCCGTCTATAACCGTTCCATTCAGGGTAAACACCGTGGCGGTTCCCGACATGCTGTCAGGCTGTTTGCCGTAGAATTTCTTGGGATTAAGCGGAGTAGCGATATCATCGGATTTCGTTACCGACAGCACGGGGGCCTTGCGGTCTACGATAAATTTCAGCCTCTTAACCGTGAGGGCGGCGGTAGTATCAATGGTATCGCCGGCGGCGTTGACGTTGATCTTGTCGTTGCCAATGCGGTCGGCAATCTTGAGTTCCAGCCAATAGGTGCCGTCGGGAATTTCATTATTTCCATTCAGGCCGGTCCACATTGACGGCGTGCTGAGGCTTGTCAGCGAAATAGTCCACGGTATGGAAGTCTGCGCGCTGTCCGCGAACGTGGTTGTCGCCCATGCTACCGAATTATTTCCTGTGTCCCCCGGAGACGGTTTGTCGCCGTTGGCCGTGTCATCGCGGTAAATCCGGAACTGATATTGCAGGCTACCGGCCGCGCCCAGGCGGGAATAGGTGTCGTTAAACGAACCTTTTATCGCCGCGGAAGTGGTAGCGTCCCGAATAATGGCGGGATACGCCGGATTCGCGACCGTAGCGCCGCCCTGGGTAATGGTCGGCTCTTCGAGGTTGTTATACACCACGGTGGGCGCGATAGTATCTTTGGTAAACGGATAGAGTATGGGCGTTGAAGACTTACCGGCAAGATCGTAAGCGGTAATGGTTATGGTATGCGGCCCCTCGGCGAGAGCGCCGCCGGTGAAGGTCGTTGCCAGCGTATTAAGCGTCCAATCAAGGTCATACGTAGCGCCTGTAGTAGTATAGAATCTGTCGTCAAACTTATCGCCATTATCCACCTGTATCCTTATATAGTCCAGGTTTCCGTCATAGGCTCTCACAGAGAGCTTAAACGAATTATTGTAGATATCAGCGGTATTGTTGGTATTGGTGGGAGTAATGAACGGCGTCCGTTTTGTCAGCACCGGAGGAGTGGCGTCCACGGTAAAGGCAATGTGCTGAACAATATTGCCGGGGTAAGCGTTATTCACCGCGTTGGCGTTGCCGCCGCGGTCGGAAACTTTGATGTCCAGCCAATAGGTGCCGTCCGGCAGTCTATTCGTCGTGGGAGCGTTGGGCGGCCAGAAATTCGCGGTTCTGGACAGGGGGATTTCCCAGTTCATAGCCTTAAGCGTGGTGGCTCCCAAATAGCCTACCTGCCACCAGTCGTTGTCGGCAGAGGCCCCGGCTTTTAATTGGGTTTCGGTGTAAATCCGGTATTGGAAGTAGTACTGACCGGCGGTTCCCAACTGCGGTGATACCTCATTGTCTTTCTTGTAGCCAATGAAGGAATTATCATCCTCAAACACGCCCTTAATCACATCGGTGTTGCCAAACGAACTCATCAGTTTCTTGGCGTCAGTCAATTGCTGGAATAAAGTGGGATTCGTTGTCTTATTGGCCTGCCACAAGGCGCTGTCTATTTCCACCTCGTTGATGTTCGAGTATTTTACCCGCGGCGGCTGAGTGTCTTTGGTAATGGTAAACACTGTTTCCGTGATAAAGGTATTTATCGGTACTGCCAGTTGTTTGACGTTTACTTTACCTTTTTTGTCGGTGGCGATTACCTCAATGATATTCGCTCCCGATTTAATAAAGGAGTTATTGGTGGCAAAGTCCGTCAGCTTATAGGGCGACCAGGTCCAGTTCGATACCGAGGTCGTTGTAGGACCCGTGAAACTACTGAAATAATTCGTCTCTGTCCCCGTCCCCGTGCCTATAGCGCAGACGGTGGTGTCGTTCACCTTGACTACCAGGGTGTTCCAGTCCGCGTGACCGGCGATACCGCCGGTTCCCGTAAAGTCGCCGTCAGTAACGGTTCCCGTCAGGGTAAACAGCGCGTTCTTTGAATTTGCCGTTGTGGGGGCGGTTGAGTTAGTGTAGAAGGATTCGGCGTTAGTCCCGCTGTCACTTTTGGTAAAGGCCAGCAGCGGAGCTTTCCGGCTCACGTTAAACGGGTATCCGGTGATGGTTTTGGTATTACCGACGCGGTCACGCACTTCGATGTCCAGGAACCAGTCGCCGTCGGGAATGTCAGTTGTACCCGGCAGCGGAATCCAGAATGACGCGCCGTTACTGTGGTTCAGCAGAGAAATGGAAGAACTGACCGACTTGCCCGGATTCGCGGGTAATGTGGCGGTTGCCAAGGCCGGGTTCTCACCGGATTTGTAAATGCGGTACTTGAACTCGTTCAGGATGGAACCGGAACTGCCCGGCGTGTCCGAGACATAGTTATAGTAACCAATCCGGGAATTCTCATCGCTAAAGGACACCTGAATCTTGGCGTCATTCTCGACAATCGACGTACCCTCGTCGGGCAGGTTACTCAGTTCCACTTTGGGCAGAGTCGTATCTTTGGTAAAGGAGTATGATTTGGACGCCGTTTTACCCGCGTAGTCATAAGCGGTTACGGTTATGTTATACGTTGATCCCGAATCAAGGCCGGCAAAATCATCGGCAATACTAAAGCTCCAGCTTTGTCCTGACAGGGACTGAGGAGCGGTCGTTTGCGCGATAATCGATCTTTCCGTGCCAGGCAGTTCCGTGCCGCCTACGCCGTCTACGCTGCCTACAATGCCATTTACTTTTACCGTCAGTTTTTTGAAGTTGTCTTCGGTAACTTTTCCTGTCAGGGTAAACGCCAGGCGATAGGTATCATTGAGCGCTTCAGCGTGTGTGGGTTCGACTAACGTAAGCTTCGGAGCCGCCGTGTCATAGCTAAAGGCAATATTAGTGACTTCTTTTTCATTATTTATGCGGTCAGAAGCCTTGATGTCTATCCAATAGAGGCCGTCGCCAAGCTGATAACCATAACTGTTATCATAAAAATTGATGGCCCAGATTACGGACGACGACGACTTGGTTTCATCACCCAGGTAGTAATACTTCCACGGCACGGACGACATATCGCCGCTTATCTCGCTGGCACTGTACACACGGAACATAAAGTAGTACTCGCCGTTATGAACACCGCCGACTTGTTTGTTAAAGCCAATGGAGGAATAGTCGGTTATGGTTCCCCGAACTTCGGGAGCAGACAGCGCCATAATGCCGGGGAAGGCGTCATTACCTTCCACGCCGTTCAGCAGCTTATCCAACGCGTCAACATCCGAATTCCATTGAGCCCATCCGACCGGGTTGGTCGTCTTATTCGGTTCCGCTTTGGTTCCATTAACCCATGTAGCCGAATCTATCTTCACTTCATTGATGTTGGTGAATTTTATGACCGGCTTCGTGTTATCCTTGACAAAGATAAACGTTTCTGTGGCTTCGGCGTTGTATTCGTCTTTGGCGGTAACGGTTATCTTGTAGGTTCCCTGATCGGGAATACCGTTCCATATCCCCGAAGTGCCCGAACTGAGAGTCCATGACCAGTCGTATAAACCGGTATTCGCGTTGACAACCGATGTCACAACATTGCCGTCATAGTTGTAGGAGCTGCCACCTTCGTTTCTTATGTTAATGGTCACCGGCAGTTTCAGATCGCCGTCCTGAACTTGTCCTGACAATGAGGGCATTGTTGAATTATCCGTGAAAATGGTCTGTGTGGGTTTGCTTGTGCCACTGAACACCGGCTTCGTCCGGTTCACTTTGAACGGAACCGTAACAGGAGCGGCGGCATTGCCGATGCGGTCTTTTACCTCGATCTTTATCCAATACTTGCCGTCAGGTATCGCGTCCAGGTCGCCCCAGAATTGCCGAGGTCTGTACTCTTCCGGACCAATATAGCCAGCTCTCGTCAAAGGAATGTTCCAGTCCTGGGTCGTGAATGTATTGCCTCCCAACATGCCGTAGGTGGCCGTCGGGATCGCGACGCCGTCACGGTAGATAGTGTAGGTAAAGTAGTAGTTGCCGCCGGTTACCGTTGTATCGCCAATCCGGGAATACTTGTCCTCAAACGTGCCACGCAGTACCGCGTTGATGTCGGTAACCGTGGTGGTTTTGGGGTCAGTTATCGCGGTCGCCGTGTCATCAAGGTTGCCGAATTTTATTACGGGCGGAGTCGTGTCTTTGGTAAAGACATACTGCTTAAACGCCGTCTTGCCGGGAATGTCGTAGGCGGTAATCGTTATGGTGTATACTCCGTCGTCGAGATAAGCGGCGTCATTTTTGTCGAAATATTTGGCGGGTATAGTCCAGCCCCAGTTATAAGTCTTGGTGCCGGGAATACGAGTTTCATAATTCGACCTGGTATCCTTTTCATACGTGTATATCGTATTCGGATCTCCCCGCGCGGGGCCTTCCATCGTTACTAACACATACCTGAAGTTTCCGTCAGAGGCTGTTCCATACAGTTTAAAGTTGTTATTGAAGACCTGCTCATAGCCATTCAGGGCGTTGGGCGTTGTATTGTCAGTCATGCCGATGTCGCTCAGCACCGGATTTTCCGTGTCAACCGCGAAGGCGATATTTCTGACAACAATTTCATTGCCGGCGCTGTCAACAACTTTAATGTCCAGCCAATGGGTTTCGTCTTCCAGTTTGGTTTTACCGGTCAATCCCAGCGGCAGAGTAATGGTCCAGTTCTCATTGTTGGTCGTCCAGTTATTATTGGTTGCCCCTACCGGCACGGGTAATAAACCTTCTTTCCATTTGTCTCCGGCGGGAATTACGCTGTCCACGTCGGTGTAGGTTCCAACGGGTACGCCTTCGTATTTATTCGCCGACGTTACCGTTTGCGAGTTTGTCGCCAGGTTTAAGGTGGCTTCCGTGTAAATCTGGTAGTAGAATTTTTTCACCTCGTTCTGGGCGCCAATGGGTGAAAGAAGGTCGTAGAACGCGCCTTTAAGTTCGGCTCCCTGCGTGGTGACCGAAGACATCCCCGCTTTCTTGGAGTCTAACAACGCGCGGGCGGCGATATCCTCGTCAGATTGGGTCGTCCCGGGATTCCACTGCGCCTTGTTTATGGTCACATATTTGATGTTGTGGTACTGCACCTGCGGCGGCGTGGTATCTTTGGTGAAGACAAATTTCTTGTCACCCTTTCCGTCGTATTCGTCAACGGCGGTTATCGTAATCGTTGTTACGCCGTCTTTGATGTAGGCGTCGTCCATAAAGTTCGTCTTGGTGAGATCCCATGACCAACTATACACAGAGGTACTCGAGTTATAAGAGAAGCCGGTGTAAACGGCCGAACCAGAAGAAATAGAATCCGTACCGGTTCCCCAGTTGCTCGCGTTAAAGGTAATGGTTCTCTTCGGGTTCGTGTCACTCTCTATCTCTATGGTCATGTACTTAAAGTCGCCGTCCGTGATTGTTCCGTTCAGGTTAAACACAGTCGGGCTGGGCGCGTCTTTATTGTAGAAATTTGTGTATCTCGGAGGATCAGCGTTCGGAGCGTCATCCGACTTGTTCGCTATCAGCGCCGGAGCGTTGCGGGCAACGATAAACTGAATGGGCGCGAGTGGCGTTTGATTGCCCGTTCTGTCCAGTACAATGATCGCCAGTTCATACTTGCCGTCGGGAATCTCGTTGTCGCCCGCTCCATGTATTCCTTCCCAGAAATGAACAGCGGCGCGGTGGTTGGTCAGCGGGATGGTCCAGGGTACGGTCTTGAGCGTCGTGGTGAAATGATAGTATTCCTCTTTCGTGGTTGAACCACCGGCGGGGTAAATCTTGTACTTGAAGTAGTACTGCGCGGGATCGCTTCCCAGTTCATGGCCAATGAGGGATTCCAGATCGGTAATATTACCGCGCAGTGTCGCTGCTTTGTCGGTAATGACCGTGGGATACGTTATGCCCGGGGCCGCCGCTTTTTCGATGTTGGTATAGTCTATCGTGGGCGGAGTCGTGTCCTTGACGAAGGAAATCTGCCGGTAACCACTCTTGCCGGACATGTCGTAGGCGGTAATGGTTATGGTATGCGCCCCGTCTTTAAGCGCCTGGCCCGTTAAGTCGCCGTAGGTGTAGATACTCGCCAGCGGGTCGAACTCCCATGACCAGTTATACAGATCGGTGTACTGGGCGTGACTGGTGTAGATTCCGCTGACGCCTGTATATATGAAGTCTTTGGTAAATTCTACTCCGTCGGCGTTTTCCACCTGTATCGTCAGATAATAGAAGTTTCCTTCCGTGACGGTACCCGAGAGGGTAAACTTGTCGTTGTAGTTATTGTCGGTTCCATTGTAGGGATGACCGTTAGTCCTGTTGGGAACTATCGGACTGAGCCCCAGCAGCGGCGGCTTGCGGTCCACGGTAAAGGCAATGTGTTTGACAAAATACTGCTTGTCATCGGTGCCAAATTGACCGTTCTCATCCCGCTTGTTATTGCCGCGGTCGTTCACTTCGATGTCCAGCCAATAGGTTCCGTCAGCAAGCGGCGTTCCGGGATCGGTTGTGGCGCTCGTGGAATTGCCATTGTTGGTAGCGTAGATGACCCAGTTTACCGTACTGAGCGTGTTGGCGCCGAGGTAGTAGATCTTCCAGTCCGGAACAATTCCCGTAACATATTGCTGTTCGGTGTAAATCCGGTACTTAAAGTAGTACTCGCCTTTCTTGACCGCTGACAAACCAGTATCGGCATTCGCCGTATCATTTTCTTTCTGGTAGCCGATGGGTGAAGTCTTGTCATCAAACGAGCCACGGATCGCCGGGTTGTCGCCTTCAAGCGAACTGTTTTTGAGCCGGGCTTTCGCGGCGTTCAACAGCAGAATATCGGCCGGGGTGGTAGCCGTCCACAGTTCTTTCTCAATCACTTCCGGATCAATGTTCTGGTATATAACTTTGGGCTTGGCGGTGTCTTTGGTGAAGTCCCACTTATCGACAGTCGAATTGCCGTTCTTGTCGGTAGCGGTGACAATCAGGGTGTTCTTGCCTTCGGCGATGATACTGTCAAGGTCAAATTCGGTGGTCTTGTCGAGAGTCCATACCCAGTTATAGGTCAGATTGGCCGGAATATCGGCCCACACCGGCAGCGGCGTTGAATAAGTATCAATACCGGCCGTCGTCGTATTAGATTTAACCCAGTCATTCAGAGTGCTCGGGCTTGCTGTCAGTGTCTTTAAGAGACGCCCCGTCGGGTTGTTCTCGTTCGTTACTTCTATTGTCAGCGTATCCAGGTCGCCGTCACGGATTTTTCCACTCAGTTCAAGCACTTTGGCGTTATTTACGCTGTTGTAGAAATCTTTTTCCGGTTTGTCCATCTTGTCGGTTTGCGCCGAATAGACCGTCATCGGGTTATTGAATTCTCCCGTGAGTTGAACCATCTTCGGAGCGTTCCGATCTACGGTGAAGCGAATACTGTCACGCTGTTTGGGCGGACTGTAAGAGTTGTCGGTAATCTTGTTGGTTACATTGCCAACACGGTCGTATACTCTGACCTTCAAGTCATAAACGCCGTCGGGGAGTCCGTCAGTCGTGGGCCAGAAGCTGTCAACACTGCTGGCGTTCAGCATCACGTTATGGCTGGCGTTTCTGCCCAAAGTCTGGTTATTGAACGATCTTTCCTTTAATACCTCCGTCGTATAGCCAACACGGGTAATGCTGAATTCAAAGAAGTCGTCAACTTTGTCCTGAACGGAGTTATACTTGCCGATGCGGGAATTCTGATCGTTAAACCCGATCCGCAGCATGGCGTTGGTTTCCCTAATCGCCAGTTCTTCGTCCTTGCCTTCCAGGTTGTTGACGTTAATTTCCGGTCCAACCGTATCTTTGGTAAAGGTGTACCGTACAATGTCCGTCTTGTTGGCGTGGTCATAGGCGGTGATGGTTATGGTATACGTTCCATCTTCAATTTCAGCGGGGCCGCCCGCGGCGAAGTAATTCGCGCTGTCCCATTTCCATTGATAGACATCATCATCGTCGAAATCTACCCATGTGAAGCTTGAGGCAGACTCGTTGGCATGCTTGGCAACCAGCGGGTATCTATGATTCAGTTCAGCAATCGGAGTCGGGCCTTCGACCTTAATCTTTATACCCCACAGGTTCTTTTCAAGCACATCACCCGTCAGGATAAGGGTATTGTTGTTGGTAAAGGTATCATCGGTCTTGTCATGATTAAGCGGTTTGTTTATTCCCGGCTTCTTGGCCGAGTCACGCAGTACCGGAGCGTAGCGGTCAACGGTGAAGACAATGTTTTCGACCACATAGTACGGGTCCTCCGGTAAAGGATCACCATCTTTCCATCCCAGGGGTTTCGGATCGCCATCGTACCAGGCGTTGTGTTCCCTGAGGTTGTTGATGCGGTCAGCAACCTTAATGTCCAGCCAATACATGCCGTCGGGAAGATCTTCTTGTCCTTTAAAGAAGACGCTGGCGGCGGCGTAATTCTTGGTGGCTTTCCCTTCGCTGTCAAACTTGGTCAGCGGGATACTCCAGTTCTGAGTTGTGTTCGGCTCGGGATCGAAATAGTATCTCTGGTAGGCCGGCAGAGCGATCGGACTTACCGCTTTAATGGAATCCTCTAATTCCTTTTGGGTGTAAATGCGGAACTCAAAGTAGTACTTGCCTTTCGGGTTATTGTCGTCAAATTGGGTCGCGTCCAGGTCATAGCCGATGGCGGAATGAATGTCCTCAAAGGTTCCCCGAATGACCGGAGTGCCTTCAAGAGATGTAATCGTTTCCATCAGTTCCAGATCGGCGCCGGTTCCCAGTTTGCTTCCTTCTATTACTACCGGTTTAATGTTCTGGTAGTCCACTCTGGGTTTGGCGGTGTCTTTGGTAAATTTAAATACCCTTGTTACCGGCTCACGGACGGCGGAAGCGACGGTGTTCGCGGAGTAAGCGGTAACGGTAATGGTATTGGGTCCCTGGGCGACCGCTGTGTCAAATTGCGCTTTGGTGATAGTCCAGGTCCAGGTCCAGGTGGCGTTAACCGGAATATTCTGATGCCATGTACTCGGGTTAGTCCACACCATAGTACCATTATCATCTTCGCTATTAACCCAATCAGACGGATCGGCAGCGTCAAACGTTCCGGTGAGTTTTGCGTCACCGGATGTGCTGTCGCCATTCCGCAGTTCTATCAACAATCCGCTGAAGTCGCCGTCGGTGACGGTTCCCGTCAGGGTGATTATCGACTCGCCCGCGGCCTTGTTGATGGTTTCGGGTCCGTACATGGGAATAGGATCATTGGGATAATCGGGAGGCTGTAATTTAATCTTGCCGTCGCCCGTAATCGCGATGGCCGTATTCTTGCGGTTTACGATAAATTTAATCTTGTCGACTTTGGGTGAGGCTTCAGCCGCGGCGGCTTCGGCGCCTTGCGGGCCTTCGCCAACCAACTCGGTCACATTGTTGACACGATCCCAGGCTCTTACTTCTATCCACCATATACCGTCGGGAATTTCGGTCGATCCGGTCCAGAACTGGCTGGGATTGAACGGAGAAGAACCGTGGTCCTCGTCCCTCAGGAGAATGTTATAATTCACCGACTGGCCCACATTGGCTATGTCACCCAACAGGGCTTTGGTAAACGCCGGGACCGTGGGAGTAACCGCAGCGCCCTGACGGTAGATGCGGTATTCAAAGTAATAGTTTTTGGCGCTTCCGGTGTCGTAAATCGGATAACCAATCTTGGAATACTGGTCGTTAATGGATACCTGAATCCTCGCCTTGGTTTCTTCAATGATCGGATCAGTGCCTTCCAGGTTGTTCAGCTTCACGACCGGAGCGGTGGTATCTTTGATAAAGATGTACTGCTTGGTGTCCGTTCTGCCGGAGAAGTCATAAGCGGTTACGGTTACCGTATAGGTTCCGTCTTTAAGGAAGAAGTTGTGTGTCGCGTTTTCTCCCTTGTTGTCAACATACGATGAATCTCCATTGAAGAAGTATTTCGCGCTGGACCATCTCCATCCATAGGTAAAGTCATTGTCATTACTTGTCCAGATGCTTCCCGCTTTATTTATGCCTTGATACTCATAGGTTTCTTCGGGGTTAGTACCAATCTTTATCTTGATGCTTCTCATGCCCATATCAACCGCTGTTCCACTCAGTTCAAACCCTTCTTTGAAGATATTGGAAGCTTTATTGGCGCCTTCAGCGTCCCCTTCCCCAACACTGGCATCGGAGGATTTTACCTTGAGTATTGTCAGCACCGGATCAGTCCGGTCTACGGTAAAGGCAATATTGCTGACGGTTACGTCGTTATCTATCCGGTCGATAACTTTAACGTCCAGCCACCACTTGCCTTCGGGTATTTCATCTTTACCGGGCCAGAACTTCCTGCTGTAATCTTTGTTTTCCTCACCCTGGCTGTTTATCAAGGTCAGGGGGATGCTAAAGTTTTGAGTCAAACCCGGCTCAGGATCGAAATAGATTCTCTCCCAACCCACGACGTTGTCGTCTAAGGTGGTGACTCCATAGTTGCCGTAGTCCCAGCCATTACCCCGTGCTCCCTGCGTTCCGGCTTTTAATTGGGCTTCGGTGTAAATACGGTACTCAAAGTAGTACTTGCCTTTCGGGTTATTGATGTCCTTTTTGGTTGTATCCAGGTCATAGCCAATTCTGGAAACGAGGTCTTTAAAGGTACCCTTAATTTCGGGGGCGGAGCCTTCAAGCGCGGTAATTCTGTTCAGCGCGGCTGTTCTGTCTTTATAATTATCCCCGTCTGTCTCGGGATCGAGGTTCCACAGGGACTTGGGTACATGCGTTTCATTGATACTGGTAAATTCCACCGCGGGCGGAGCCGTATCTTTGACAAACTCAAATGTCCATGTTGACCGGTGTTGTTTCTCCGTGTCCGTAGTTAAGTACGGATCTTCCCTGTCATCAATGGCGGTTACGATGATCTTGTTGTCGCCCTGACTGATGAAGTCGTCATTGGTGAGGTAAACCGTTCTGGTGAGATCCCATTCCCAGGTAAAGGTACTAGTATTTGACGCGTTGGTCGGAATACCGGTAACCGCGTCTTTCGGGGCATAAACTTTCCAACCGGTTTCGTCGTCCGCTGACAAGCTAAAGAGGATTCTATTCGAATCAGTACTGCCTTCACCGAAATTCTTGTTCACCAGCACCGCTGTCAGCGTCTTTAAGTCGCCGTCATGGACAGTGCCACTCAGGGTAAACACATTCGTAGTACCGACTACTTTGTTGTAAATAATCTTGTCGCCGTCTCTGTTGGAAACGGTGCCGGTGGCGTCAATTACGCCCGGTATCCGTGTTCCCGCGCCGACCGCTGACGGTACCGGCGTCATCTTCGGTGTTTGCCGGTTCACGACAAACATAACCGCCGGCACTCTGCCTTCGGTTTCTACCGTGCCGTCATTGTAGTATACAACATCGCCGCCGAGTTTTTTGCTATTACTATTACCAACACGGTCAAAAGCTTCAACTTCCAGATAATACACGCCGTCGGGAATATAGTATTCAGCCGATGGCCAGAATGAACTATTTAATCCATACAGGGGAATGTCTTTATTTACCGATTTGCCGGTAGTGGTGTCTATGCCGAATGTATCCCAACGCGTCTGCGTAGCTCCAGAACCCTCACGGTAAATTCTGTACTTAAAGGAGTACTGGTTCTTCCCAACGTCCGGAAGGGCTCCAGTAGCGGGGAGATCTCCGATGTTGGAGAAATCGTCGTTAATGGCGATCTTAATCATCGGGTTGGTACGATCAACAATCTGGCTCTTGGCGAGGGCGCCGTCATCACCGTTCAGCGCGGTGGTCAGCCCGATGTTGTTGAGCGTTACCTTCGGCCCCTGGGTATCTTTGGTAAACTTAAACCGTACCGGTGACGATTCCTTGTTGGCAAAGTCGTATGCCGTAAGGGTAACCGTCCATGTTCCGTCTTTAAGGGCTTCGGTTCCGGTGAAAATATCCGCCAGAGACCATTCCCAGTTATACGTTTCCCTCGCACTATAGCTTATCCATCTACCTATATTATCAGCGGAGGCAGAATCAAGATCGTCATCGTAATCCAGTTTTACAAAGTTACTGATGATTCCGGTTCTGGTTTCTACCTCTACCTTCAGGCCCCTCAGGTTCCCGTCAATCGCCCTTCCTTTCAGGGTAATCGCTTTATTGAGGGTATCGTGGGTAGTTGTATTAAACTTATCGCCGGTTGAGTCTTTATTATAGGTGATGAGTGTGCCAGGAGCGTTATTGTAATAAATATTGTCTAAATGGAGCTCCGGAGGCTTCCGGTCTATGGTAAAGGCAATATTGCGGACTTTCTTTTCGGGGTGGAGCGTGTCGGTGTCGGTGTTATTGCCAATCCGGTCGGAAACACGGATGTCCAGCCAATAGGTGCCATCGTGATATTGACCCTCCGGCAGAGAGATAGTCCACTCAAAATTGAGCGTATCTTTCGCTATAACGCCGTATGGTATCCAGGAACTGTTTCCCGCGTCGTAGGTGTCACTCAGTAAGTCCAATCTCTCGTAAATACGGTACTCAAAATAGCGCGCCGTTCCGGCTCCGCCTACCCGCTGATCGCCAATAAAGGAAAGCGCGTCAACAAAGGTTCCCTTTATCGAGGGGCTGGAACCACTCAGCATACTCATGCCTTCTTTGGCTTCCGCGCCGCCCTTGGCTTCCACGCCGTACAGCAGTTCATTCAACTTATCTACGTCCGCTTTAAGAGCGCCGGACTTGGTTCCGTTCCTCCATGTCTCTTTGTCAATCACTATGCGGTTAATGTTGGTAAAGATGATGTCGGGCGCCGCGGTATCCTTGACAAAGGTAAATGTCATTACGGGTTTATTGGTTCTTCCCTGATCGTCAGTGGCGGTAACGGTTATGGTATTGGCTCCCTGCGGAATCTTCGCGTCCTTGTCAAAATCACCCTTCAGGAGATTCCACTCCCATGTATAGGTACAGGTAGCCAGGCCATAATGACCGTCTTCCCAGAGCGTAAAACCTGTCTCGTTCGGCGTAACGGCTTTCCATTTCTGGCTGAGCGTAACAACAGGAGTCGGTTTGCCCTCTACTATTTCCTCATGCGATACCTCTATCACCAGGTTTTTGAAGTCGCCGTCAAAGACCGTTCCCGCCAGGCTAATCACCTTGGAGTTATCGGGAGTTACCGCGTCTATCTGAGCGTAGTTTTGGTTATTGTAGCTGTAGATCGCGGCAGGCGGAGCGGATGTCAGCGTAATATCCGGGTTTACGCGGTCTATATAGAAGGACACTACATAGGGACTCGCGTAGTTGTTATTGCCCACACGGTCGGCAATCTTGATTTCCAGATTCCATTTACCGTCGGGAATATTCGGCAGGTTATTCCAGAAGCTCTTCGCCGGACTGCTCTCGCCGGTCAGTTGAATCTTCCAGTTGTAGGACATAAGCTCGGAAGTTCCCATCGGATACTTAACCCACTTATCGTCCGTTATACTTTCCACTTTCCACGCGTCGGGAGCGTGAGGATCGTCAGCGTCTTTGTAAATACGGTACTCAAAGTAGTACTCGGTCTTGTTATTCGGATCGCTGGCATGAAGCGCGTTATACCTATATCCAATTCTGGAATAGTCGTCATTAAACACGCCCTGCAGTATCACGTTGGTGTCATCAATTACCGAACTGCCGTTCTTGTCAAAGTTGTTATACGCTACAGTGGGCGGAGTCATATCTTTGACAAAGGTGTAGGTCGCGGATGTCGTCTGTCCGGCGAAGTCGTAAGCGATAACGGTTATGGTATGTTCCCCTTCGGGGAGGCCGTCAGTCGCGCTGCTGCCGAAGGCCGTTTGCCACTCGCTGGCAAGCCATGCCCAGGTATAGCGTTTTGGCTCACGAGAACTGTCATAGTCTGTCCAGTTAGCGTCTTTATTAAGATTATCAGTGCCCGTAGCTTTCGTAAACTCATACTTTTTGTTGAACGCGTTAGCTTTGGTTTTGCTGTTTACGACAGTTATCTCCAGACCCCGCAGGTTATTATCATCCGCTATACCGGTCAGGGTAAACGCCTTGTTGTATACCTTTCTGACATAGTCCTCATTCGGAACCTTGTCTATTTCCAGGTCCGGTTTTCTCCGGTCTATCGTAAAGGCAATATGCTTAACTTTGCTGGGAGAAAGGGCGGGAACGCCGTTGTCTTTCTTCTCATTGCCTATCCGGTCTTTAACCCTGATGTCTATCCAGTATATGCCGTCGATATACTTCGAAGGATTCAGCGGGATTTCAAAGTTCACAACCTTGCCCGGATTGGTCAAGGGGTATTGCGTCCATGCCGGCGTCTCATCGTCGTATGAATCGGCGGTTAAGTCTTTCGCCTCATAAATACGGTACTCAAAGAAGAACGGGCCATTTTCCGGGTGGCCGCTATAGCCAATATTGGAATGAACGTCTTCAATGGTTCCCTTTATCACGGGATTAGCGTCGAAAAGCCACTTCGCGTTGGCAAGCGCGGCTATTCTGGTCGCGTCATCGAACGGTAAAATCCACGTTGCCTTGTTTATCACCTGATCATTGATGTTGGTGAATTTCACTTCGGGCGGAACCGTATCCTTGACGAAGGTAAATTCCCATCTACTCCTCTTTTCATCCCACTGCGTTTCCACGCCTTTGTCGTAGGCGATTACGGTTACTTTATGCTCTCCATCGGACAGTTTAGCCCAGTCCGTCAGAGTAAGGTCCCATGACCAGTCATACCTTATACCGCCCTCGTCATCACCGGCCGGCGTTACAACATAAGGAGAGGCATTGGAATATTTAATTTCCGTCGATGAGGTCGAATCCGCCGGTACTTTCGGTTTTTTTGAAGAAACGGTGATGGGCGAACTGCCATTCTCAATGCGAATAGTCAGATAATCAAAGTCACCGTCAGTAACATTTCCCTTCAGGGTAAACACCGGATCATCTTCCTGCGGCCCATAAATGGGATCTATCCCCTGTGTTATCGCGAGCAGCGGTTTTTTCCGGTCAACAATAAATTTAACGCGCTTGTACTGATAATCCTTCGGAGTCTTGATGATGTTGGGTGTATAGCCGCCGGCAAAGTGATAGTCATCCTTGGTGAAGGCGCCGGTACCGGCGTAGCCTGTTCCGTTATTGAGCCGGTCGGCGACGTATATTTCCAGCCACCATTCGCCGTCCGGAATTTCATTCAAATCGTTCCAGAAAGATTTATTGTCATTGGTCTTATCAGCCAGCGGAATGTTCCAGTCCACCTTCTGACCCGGATTGCTTCCCAAACCGCTTTTCATAAACGGTATTTGCGTCGCGCTGGGCACGACTGAATCCGCCGCCTGATAAATACGGTACATAAAGTAGTATTCGCCGGACTCTTCAGTGCCGCCGGCGTCTTTCAGTTTGGAGCCAACTCTGGACTTATCATCGTAGAAAGAACCCCTCAGCCACGCGTTGGTATCGGTAATTACCTCAGGATTAAGGCCCAGAGTGGTATCATTGATAGTGGAGAAAGTAACCTCCGGCGGGGTATTGTCTTTGTTAAAGCTTATCGAGGCTGAACCGTCCCAGCCCGCCTTATCCACCGCGGCAAACGTGATACTGCGGCTCCCGTCTATTACTTTGGTGAAGTCCAGGAGCGTATCTACTTTTAGTGCCTCATTCCGGAGATTGGGGAGGGTCTTGGGCCCGTTAACCGGGTCATTGTGCTTCAGTATCCAGGTGTACTCGCCCGGTGTGCCCGTCGGTTGCGGGTAAATATACCCTATCTGGGTTGCCCCATCGTCATCGAGGGCCATAGTCCATTTGATTACCAGCGGGTAATCACTGTCGACTCTGCCGGGATTATAAATATTTTCCAAATTGATTTCGGTGAGCGTCCCTTGCAGGATAAATGTATCTTCCGAACTGAAACGAAGGTCATCCGCTTTGGCCGGGGTGATATAATCCGGCAGGGTAATTTTAATCACCGGCTTGGTATTATCACGGAAGAACCTCACCCTTTTCGAGGGCCAGCTTTCTATCGCGGGGCGGGTGACAGAATTCCCTTGTACGTTACCATTGAGGGCGACAAAATCCGCCCCCAATTTTACGCTCGGGGCGTCTTTTATGATAATCTTCAGTTCTTTCCACCCGTCCGGCTCTTCCAATACAGTTATATTGAGTGGCACTTTCAGCTCTATATTCGGGCTGACAGTCTCACCATCAGTACTATCCTTCGGATAATTTCCGGACGCGTTCGGCACTTTCTTCCAGTGAGAATCGTTTTCAGCGATTTCGACATCAGGGCCGCTGATAGTGCCATCGTAGTACTCAATCTCATACCCTCCGACGCCGTCGTCATCTTCCAACTGTCCGAGCAGGAACGGCAATTCTCTCACCACCTGGTTGGGCTGGGGCTGGCTGGTTTTTATCGTGGGGATATCATCCTCTTGTGTAACCCTAATATACTTTCGTTCAATCCCCGGTACTTCCGCCCTGCCTTGCGCCATAATGTACAGGGTATAGGTACCATTGGGAATCTTCGTATTCTTGAATTCCTTGTAGGTTGGACCCGGGTCTTTATCCAGGACGCTGTGGTCGCCGCGGGTGTCTATTGGTACCCGTTTTAATTCGGTCGTCTGGGCACTCCCCGCCGCGTAAATACCATTAGCTCCCGTCTTGCCGATACTACCATCACTATCCACTTCATCAGCTATTACAAAGGGTTTCTTCCAGAGAGGAGTGGGGGCGGAACCAGAAAGGGGGGTACGATTCTGATCGTCACTAACTTTTACCAGCCACCACCGGATGTCCGGAATCCCGAAGTCGTCGGTGATCAGCGCGTTAAAATCAAACACCCCGTTCACCTGATACTCTATTATCTTGTTTTCCAGCACATTAGTTTTTGGATTCTTGACGGTGATCTCTTTCTCACCCGAGGTTTTCAGCCCGGAATTCCTCATCTGGGTGACATTGATTTTCGGCGGCGTGTCCAATATCCGCAGCGCGAAACCTTTCTGCTCGCAGTATTCTGTGTAATCGGTGCCGTCATCCTTTACGTTCGGAACCGAGTTATCCCATACCCGCACAGAAATGTCGTAATCGACATTTCCTCTAAAGTGGAACTTGCCGTTTTTCTTTCCCTCTTTGTCCACGGTGTCAAAATCATCGCTTGCCCATATATCCTTGTTTATAAACGCTCCCGGCAAATCAGGATCCGGGATTTTTTCGTTATCGACAACCTTCATCTTGATTACCGGGCTCATAAACAGGTATTGCCGTTTCGGCGTACCTCTGACATCTACCATGCGCGTGTCATTTTTTTTGTCGGTAATAGGTTGGGCGTTATATTTGGTTCGCGTATAGTCGGGTGTAAGATTCCCCGCTTTATCTCTAACTTCCAGCAGGTCGGCTTCGGGGGGGACGTACCATTTTAGAGACACCTCTGTCCCGGCTTTTATATCCTTCACCACCAGATCCGCCCGCTTGATGCCCTGTGAATGGCTTGCCCGCATTTCAAACACAAACGGCTTCCTTACCGTTATGTATTCACTCGGTTTAAAGGCCTGTCCGTAAACGAGTATCTCGTCGGGGGTCGGCACACCTTCCTTCTTCTGTTGAATATCCCTGACCGGTAACACAGTGAGCACATCGAGAAAGTCAGCTCCGTCAGCATACGGGTGGAATGGCTTCACATAATTACCGAACTCATCGGGCAAATCATAGTTATTATCCCCGGCAATTGTTCCCCCCCGATCAAAGTAGAAGTCTACTTCCGGCCGGCCTTCGCTCATCACTATAAAGAGGTCACCCGCGGGGCACTCCAGCGGCGGATAGTAACTTTCCATAATGTTTTTGCCGGTGCCGGTTTCCCCAATGTCGCTCGCCCATATCCTGAATTTGTACTGCCCCACATCCAACGGCTTCGCGTTTAATTTTGGAATTCCGTGCTCATCGCGCGGAACCAATTTCAACTTAAACTGGATAAGCTCCGAACCGCCCAAACCCGGCGGATCCCCACCAATTCCATCTCCCAGCCATTTTCCATTCGCGTCAAACAGCGTTTCGCGCTCTTTCCACCCGCCGATGTTGTATTCATCCGGCATCAGCCACAGAGCGCTGCCTTCATCCTCACCTTCAAGCGGATTCCACAGCTTAATTTTCGGGAACGGCGCCTTTACGCCCTGAATATCATTGACGGTGCCCATGATTGAGCCGCCGTAATACACTTCCGGCGGGAGGTATTTCGCCTCAGCGTCATCCTTTTCATCCCAGATATATTCGCCGCCTACAAACCATTGCTTTTTCTCGTCCTCTTTTTTACTACCATCCGGCTTCAGGTCATTTTGATTAGTACCAATGTTCACCCTCTCGTGATAACCGCCTGGTACCATCCCGGCTTTATTTACTTTAGTAGGAGTAGCCTTCTCCATCGCTACCCAGAATTCTTCATCCATATACGGTGACTGCAGGGTAATAATGGGCGGTCCCATCTTGATTTTATAACTGTTATCGTCCGATTCCGTCGGCTTGCGGGATTCCCCGTCATACGCCCTTACTCTTATATAGAAGGGACTGTTGTTGTTTATCCTCCACCGCTCCTCTTGAGCCAGAGGCACGCCTTTTTTGGGTATCCAGTAACCCGCATTAACATAGTCTCTTTTGTCGCCATCGATTATGATGCCGCTGTCTATAGTTACTCTGTACCAGTTGTCAGTTCCCCCTCTCCCCGGCGGCGGCGAACTCGGTGTCATTCTGAGCGTCTTCCACTCGGGGTTACTTTTGTCGTACCGGTAGCGTAATTCAACCTTCTCAACCCCAATATCGTCGGTAACCCGAGCGTAGAAAACGAACTTTCGCTCTTTGAGGTAATCCCCCGAACCAGGCAGAATTTCCTCGATTACCGGCGCGAGGATATCAACCTTCGGGCCGAGTCCGGCGACAAATGGGCTATTATCGCAGGTGAATGTAAAAAACATCCCAAATAACATAAAGCACAAGCCAATAAACCGACTCCCGTGCCTAAAAATAGTGGTTTTCATATACATCCTCCTCGATAATGTTTGTTTTCGCCCCAAAATACGGAAAATACTAAAAAAATAGAGAACGGCATCCCGTCCCCTACCGATAAGATTGAGTGTTACCGCCGAAAAATTGCCATTTGTCACGAAAATACCCTCGCAAATAGGATTAAAATAGGAGGTATACGAGTGCTTAACAAGGAGAGAGAAATTTGAATATACCAACCGCCATCTTAATATTACTAACAAAAACAAAAAATGTCAATAATAAAAACAAAAAAAAGATAAAATTTGTTTCAAATGATACTACTCCCAGCGAAAATGGGCCAAAATCGAAAAAAACAGGGAAAAACCAGAAAAAGAAAAACAGCGAAAAAGCTGAAAAAAGGGGAAAGAGGCGGGAAGCCGAAAAAAAAGAACAGGGAAAAAGAGAAAAGAGGGGAATCTCCCCCACAGAAAACGTGTACTTCCCCAGAGAAACAGGCGCTTAAAGGCCGTAAATGCTCAAAAAGCGGCAAAAAGGGGGCAAGCCCCGCTATCAAGATGACAAAATTTCGCAAAGTATAAGGCAAAACCCTCAAAAACGAGAAAACCACACCAAAACCGCCCGTCCCCCCAGCCAAAAATGAGTGACATTTTACAGAAAAATGTCAGCCACCCCCAGCCCCAAAAACCCAGAAAAACCCCCAAAAACAGGCAAAATGTGGAAGAAAAACGGTCGGAATAGTGGGCGAAGTACAAATAACAGGTAACAGGTAACAAATAACAAAGGGAAGAAGATGGGGTGAGCTAGAAAGATAGGGGTAATAAGAAAAAGAGGGGGAAAACCGGTTTTTTTCACTTTTTTTTCAAAAAGACTAAAGCAAAACGCGAATTTGCGCCCTATATGTGGTAGAGCATTGAAAATGTGCTATGCTCAAATTGAATGCAAGGAGTTTGTTATGGACACAGTAACAACTGACAGACCACCTCCCACTGGCGAGGGCCTCACTTTTGAAAAAGTGTGGGCAATGTCTCAGGAAACGGATCGGGAGTTGAAGGAAACTGCCCGGATTGTAAAAGAACTCAGTAAACAAATGGGCGACCTCCACAACCGGTTCGGTGAATTGGCTGAACATTTAGTTGTTCCCAGCATTGCCGAGAGATTTAATGAGCTGGGTTTTCATTTTGACAGCGTAGCCCCCGGCGGCGAAAAGATTTTCGGCGAAAACAGGAAGGTAATAGCGCAGACAGACATACTATTAAAGAACAGCGATTATATTATCGCCATAGAAGTAAAAGCCAAGCCGGATATGGAAGATATACCGGAACATATCAATCGTTTGGGAATACTGCGGAATTACTGGACCAATAAAGGCGACCGGCGCAAACTCCTCGGGGCAATAGCGGGGGCTATTTTTCCCGAAACCGTTAAAAAAGCGGCCGCGAAAGCCGGCCTCTACCCATTGGTCCAATCCGGCGACACCATGAAAATAGAAATACCGGAAGGCTTTGTTCCGCGGGAGTTTTGAGGGTTCGAGTCCCGCCTAACCCGAGTTCCTGTTACTGTTAAACATAAATATTAACTTTTGGGGTGTTTTCTACTTTACTTGACAGACGCGGGACTCGAACCCACCACCTTCAGCTCCGGAGGCTGACGCTCTATCCACATGAGCTAGTCTGTCCAAAACCAGCATTGCCGGGTTATTTACCATAGACTTATACCCATTAAGTGTCAATATATTACCATTGACCTTTCATTCAAAATAAGCCATGCTGGGGGCTATGTAGGAGGATAATATGAAAAAGTCTGCTTTTTACCTGATTTTGACCATCGCGATAGTTCTTGGTGGAGTTTTGACCGGCTGCCCAAAGAAAACTACCGGCGGCGCTGAAGCTAAAGTCGGCGCGCCCGGAGAGATAACCATGCGGCTGCTCACCGACGCCACCGGGGTTGACGATAAATCATTTAACGCCGCGGCGTGGCGGGGTATATTGGAATTCTATGGCGATACCTGGGACAATACGCGGAAACGGGGGACCGTTTACGATGTGGTAACCGCCCAGACTGAGGATTTGTACGTCCCCAATCTCAGGCAGGCTACCGATGAAGGCTATGACCTCATCGTCGTCGCGGGTTATACCTGGGCCGATTCCCTGAGTGAAGTCGCCGCGGGCAATCCCCGGCAAAAATACTTAATCGTTGATACTGATTGGCTGGAAGGCTCCAATATTATGCAGGCGGCCTACGCGGAGCATGAAGGCTCCTTTTTGGTCGGGGCGGCGGCGGCCTTAAAAGCCAAAGAAGACGGCATCACCAATCCCCGGTTCGGCTTTATCGGCGGCTTGCCGGGCGGCCTTATCACCAAATTTGAAGTCGGTTATGTGCAGGGCGTTTTATCCGTCATCCCCAACGCCCAAATCGTTGATTACTATGTAAATAGCTGGGGCGAGCCGGCGCTGGCGAAAACCCAGGCGAAAAACTGGTACGATTCCGGCGTGTACGCGATTTATTCGGCGGCGGGCGACAGCGGCAACGGGACTATCGCCCAGGCAAAAGAATACCGCCTCGCGGGGAAAAATGTCTGGGCCATCGGCGTCGATTCCGACCAATTTACCGAGGGCCTGTATACCGCCAAAGAATCGGCGGTGCTGACCTCCATGCTGAAACTGGTGGAAAACAGCCTGGTATACGCCCTGAACGCCGTCAAAAACGGCAACTACAGGGGCGAAATTATTGTCTTTGACCTGGTCAAAGACGGCGTTGGCTACTCTACTACCAATCCCGCCCTGGACAACTCCATAATAACGCAGCTTGAGGCGCTTAAGCAAAAAATCATCAAAGGTGAGATTGTGGTCGCCGCCACCAACGCGGACGCCAAAAAATTGCCCGGCTTCCCTCAAAATTTGAAGGCTATAGACGGAAATTAACCAAGACTATCGCAAAGGCTGTCCATGAAGTAACCGACTTCCTGGACAGCTCCTTTCTGTTATTGCCATTTTAGAGACTTCAATAAAACGCCGATTCTATACAAAAGAGGTGTGTTGTGCTTGCCATTGAGATGCTCCAGATATGCAAGGTCTTTCCCGGAGTACGGGCCAATGACCAGGTGAATCTCCAGGTTGAAAGCGGTGAGATACACGCCCTGCTGGGAGAAAACGGAGCCGGTAAATCAACGCTCATGTCCATTTTGTTCGGCCTGTACGAGCCGGATTCCGGTATTATCAAAATTCGGGGCAATGAAGTAAAAATCCGCAGCCCCAATGACGCCGCCGCCCTGCGGATCGGCATGGTTCATCAACATTTTAAGCTGATTCACAACTTTACCGTCACCGAAAATATCGTTCTGGGTACGGAACCCCGCGATAAACTGGGGAATCTTGACCTGGACGGCGCGGAAAAGCGGGTGGCTGAACTTTCCGGGACTTACGGCCTGGCGGTAGACCCGAAAGCCAAAATTGAGAATATTACGGTAGGAATGCAGCAGCGGGTGGAGATTCTGAAAATCCTCTACCGGAACGCGGACATATTGATCTTTGACGAGCCGACCAGCGTGCTGACCCCGCAGGAAATTGACGAACTGCTGGCAATCTTCCGCCGCCTTAAAGCCGAAGGAAAAACAATCCTTTTTATCACCCACAAACTGCGGGAGATAAAAGCCGCCGCGGACCGCTGTACGATACTGAGGCGGGGTAAATACATTGACACCGTAAAAGTCGCGCAAGTGGGCGAGTCGGAACTTGCCGAAAAAATGGTGGGCCGGGCGGTCTTGTTTAAAGTAGAAAAAAAGCCGGTTAAGGCGCATGAGCACCCGGTTCTGAAAATCGAAGACCTAAAAGTTATCGGCGCGAAGGGAACCCCCGCGGTCAGAGGCCTTTCGCTGAAACTGCGGGCCGGCGAAGTGGTGGGCATTGCCGGAGTTGACGGCAACGGCCAGTCAGAACTGGTAGGGGCCATCGCGGGACTGCTGCCTGTTCAGTCCGGCAGGATACTGCTGCGGGGCCGTGACATTTCCAAAGACAGTATCCGCAGGCGTAACGAAAGCGGGCTGGGCCTGGTGCCGGAAGACCGGCACAAACACGGCCTAATCCTCGACTTCCGCCTTGATGAAAATTTTATCCTTAAAAGTTACCGCCAGCCGCAATATTCAAACCGCGCCGGTTTTCTGCGCTTTCCCGCCATTGTCCGGCACGCCGAGAAACTTATTAACGATTTTGACATTCGCGTGGGAAACGGGGCGGCAACGCCCGCGAAAGCCATGTCCGGCGGCAATCAACAGAAGGCGGTTATCGCCCGTGAGGTTGACCTGTCCCCGGACGTGCTGATTATCGCCCAGCCGACACGCGGCCTGGACGTGGGGGCCATTGAGTATATTCACCGCCGTATTATAGAAGAAAGGGACAAGGGCCGCGCCATTCTTTTGGTGTCGTTTGAACTGGACGAGATACTGGGACTCTGCGACCGGATTGCCGCCATTTCCAAAGGCCGGATAATAGGTATTCTTCCGGCGGCGGACGCGGACGAACGGCGCATCGGCGCCATGATGGGAGGCATCCATGCTTAAAAAGGAACGTCTCCTTGAAGTGTTTACCAATTCAGACGCGCTGGTTTCCGCGGCGGTAGTGGCGCTGGGTTTCGCGGCGGCAACCCTGATCCTCATAGTGATTGGGCGGAACCCCGCGGGAATGTACGAGGCGATTCTCCAGGCAGTGACCGGCATTTTCCGCGGCCGCAATAACGTGTGGGGCTGGAACCCCCGCTATACCGGAGAATGGCTGGTCTCGTCAATTCCCCTCATTCTCTGCGGACTTTCAATGGGCTTTGCCGCCCGCACCGGTCTTTTTAACATAGGCGCCGAAGGGCAATGTATCGCGGGACTGACCGCCGCCCAGTTTATCGGCCTTTTTTTCCCGCCGGTTCCCGTACTGCACTGGGTTATCGCGGTAACGGGGGGCATTGCCGCCGGCGCGGTATGGGGGGGCATTGTCGGCTTTTTCAAGGCGCGGTTCAAAGTATCCGAGGTGGTGGCGACCATCATGATGAACTATATCGCCCTGTACTTCCATCGTATCATCACTTTGAGGATTCCCGGCAGCAATACCTACAAGACGCCGGATTTGCCTGTGACGGCAACCCTCGCAAGCCCCCTGCTTGCCGCGCTGACCAACGGCTCCCGCCTGAACTACAGCCTGTGGCTGACTCTGGCGGCTGTTGTCATTTACTGGCTCATCATGGGAAAAACACGGCTGGGCTATTCGCTGCGGGCTACCGGCCTGAGCAAAGACGCCGCCCTGTACGGCGGAATTAACGTGAATTTCAGCATCACCGCGGCGATGGCTGTCTCCGGCGCGTTTGCCGGACTTGCCGGCGCGTCGGTTTCGCTGGGCGTTTTTTCTTACGGAAGGGTATTGGCCGGAATGGAAGGCTACGGTTTTGACGGCATCGCCGTGGCGCTGGTGGGCAACAGCACCGCGTGGGGAACCGCCCTTGCCGGACTGCTTTTCGGTATGCTCAAATCCGCCCAATCGTTAATGCAGAACCGGCAGATACCCAAAGAAATCACTTCTATCATCATGGGCCTGGTCGTGGTTTTCATTTCACTGCGGGCGGGGGTAAAACTGCTGATAGACTGGCGGATGAAAGAAAACATACGCCGCCAGAGGAGCGAATAATGATCTTTTTTCAGACCTTTTGGCAGATGCTGCCCTCAACCTTAATGCTTGTCGCTCCGATTCTCATTGCCGCCACCGGAGGGATGATTTGCGAGCGTTCCGGCGTGGTCAATATCGCTCTGGAAGGGCTTATGTCGTTAGGCGCCATGAGCGCCGCCGTATGCCATGTTATGCTGGAATCACAGACCGGCCTTTCCATACCGACGGCGCTGCTGATCGCCGCGCTTACCGGCGGCGTTTTTTCCCTGATACACGCGTTTGCCTCGATTACCCTGCGGGCGGATCAGATTATTTCCGGCACGGGGATAAACCTGCTTTCCAACGGCATTACCGTTTTTGTCTGCCAGCTTTTGTTCCGCATGGATCGCAGCCAGAACTACCGTATGGGGATGCGTTCCGGCGCACTGGGAATTTATCCGACCATGTGGATAGCGCTGGTGATTCTGGCGATAAGCTGGTTTATGCTGTACCGGCGGCCTTCCGGCCTGCGCCTGCGGGCAGCCGGGGAACATCCCCACGCGCTTGCCTCGGCGGGGGTAAATGTCATCAGGATTCGCTACATTGCCGTGTTAATCTCCGGCGCGCTTGCCGGTCTTGCCGGCGGCTGTATCGTCCTGAGTCAGAACATTCAGTACACGGTCAACACGATTAACGGCAAAGGTTTTATCGCCCTGGCGGCGGTCTCTTTCGGACGCTGGGTTCCGCTGGGAGTACTGGGGGCCAGTTTCCTGTTTGGCATGTCATCCGCCCTGGCGGTTAATATTATTAACATCAGCGGCCTGCAATTCCTGCCCTCGGAATTTTTTAACGCGCTGCCGTATCTTATAACCTTAATCGCGCTGGTATTGTTCAGCGGGAAAGATTACGCGCCCCGCGGCGCGGGCCAACCTTTTGACAAGGCAAACCAGTAGAACGCCGCGGATTTTATGACATGAAAAAAGTCCAAATTTTCGTATGGTTGACATATAACTGATTATTCTCCACTATGGGGTAAGCGATAACTTACATGAAAACGCCTCGATCGTGTCCCGTACTGCTTGTTTTTATATATTTCCTCCTTGTCTGCACAGGCCTTTACGCGCAGGAAGAACAACAGGAACCACCGGAAGAAAACAAACCCGCCCGTGAATACAAGCCTCGGGAACAGAAACTCTATATTGATATTCCCCTGATCCTCGGCGAAATGACAGCCATCAACATAATAGGAAACGTGAACTGGCGGCTTTGGGGGGCTGATTCGGAAACGGCGTTTGTTAACACTGAGTCCATGCGCGAAAATCTGGATCCCAAAGGGTGGCCTGACTGGAGTTTTGAGATAGGCCGGGGACGCGACACTTTTCTGGTAAATCAGTTTTTTCACCCCTACGCCGGAGGCCTGTATTTCGCTTCCGCCCGTTCCAATAATTTGAATTTTTACTGGTCCATCCTCGCGCCGGCTGTCGGCAGTTTCACCTGGGAAGCGCTGTGCGAAATTGAATCGCCCGCCGCGAGCGATTTTATAAATACCGCGGCGGGCGGGATCGCCATCGGTGAAATGCTGCACCGGCTCTACATTGAGTTCGACAAGGGCGGGATCGTGGGGAAAATAGGCGCGACTATCCTGAGCCCCCCTGACCGCTTAACCGCCGCCGTCAGGGGCTACGGTCCGGAAAAAGGCCCCAGCAAAGTACGCGGCTTTTCAGTAGCCTTTGGCGCCTCCTGGATCAACGGCGGATTCTATGACGGCGCCGAGAAAACAGCGTCATGGAACACGCCCGCCGCCTTTACGGATGTCGATCTTGTTTACGGCGATCCCTTTACGACGTACAGCAAAACGCCTTTTGACCAGTTTGATGTCAATATAGCGCTGACGGCGACTGTTCCGCTTATCTATAATTTCACCCTCGTTACCGACGGCTATCTGGCGTCATGGCTTCTGGTAGATGATGAGACAAACCAGGCCAGCAACGGCCTTACCCTTCACTATGACGCCTTTGTAGTCGACAAAGGCGCGATTATCGCGCTTAACAACGGCAGGGAAAATCTGGATTATAACGCCAACTCCCTGGATTATTCCCTCAAGTGGCGGCATATAGTAAGCAAGTCGCTTGATTTTTCCCTGAAAACACATATTGGTTTTTCGCCCTGGGCAGTAACCGATTATAACGGCGGGATAACCAGAGACGACAATAATCTGTATTTATGGGGCGGCAATGTCAAACTCTTTATGGAACTGCGGCAAAAGAAAGAGAACGGCGCGAAAAACGGACAGCTTCTGAGCCTGAACCTGTGTCTTTATGACGCCTGGAATATTCCCAGAACTCCCGGTTTTGAGGTCAACACGCTGTTCTTCTTTTCAAGGCTCGCCTATTCGCTTCCGCTTACCGACAGGTTATCCCTCTACATGGCGGACAGTTTCATGTTTCTGCGCTGCCATCTGATCAATGATACGGACACGCTATTCCCTGACATTACCCGCTGGTATAACAGCGCCCAACTCGGAATAAAAATTTTACTCTAAATATCTTTGGGCCTGGTATCCTGCACCCGCACCGCTTTGCCTTCCGACACGGGCAGACTGCCGCTTTCGTGAAGTTCCACCCGCGGGCTTATCGAAATGGAAACCTGCAATGTTTCCCTTATCCGTTCCTTCAGGGCGTTCAGGGGCCGCGCGTCGTCCATGAAAATATCCGGGCCTACCTCGGTTTTAACCGTTAAGCGATCAAGAGCGCCGTCTTTTTCCACAACGATGAGGTAATTGTTGCCCACTTCCTTCATGCCCATGATCACTTCCTCGATCTGGCTGGGGAAAACATTCACGCCGTTGATAATCAGCATATCGTCACTGCGTCCCGTTATGCGATGAATACGGCGGTGGGTTCTGCCGCAGGAACACGGTTCGGTAAAAAAGCCGGTAAGGTCGCGGGTGCGGTAACGCAAAACAGGGGTAGCCTCGCGGCAGAGAATAGTCAGTACCAGCTCTCCGACTTCGCCGTCTTTGACCGGCTCAAGAGTTTCCGGGTTGATGATCTCGGCGATATAGCCGTCTTCCCAAATGTGCATTCCGTTTTTGCATTGACACTCAAAGGCGACGCCGGGGCCGTTCATTTCCGAAAGGCCGTAGGAATTAAACACGTCTATCTTCAATAAAGATTCTATGCGCCGCCGCGTATCTTCGGAGTACGGTTCCGCTCCGGCAAAGGCGCGCTTGAGAGACAGGCTTTCCCGCTTTACTCCGGCTTCTTTCATTTTGGATTCAACATGCAAAAGGAAACTGGGGGTGGCGTGGACGACTGTGGTGCCAAAATCCTGCATCAGTTTGAACTGACGGGCGGTGTTGCCCGAACCGGAGGGAATCACCAGCATCCCCACTTCCTCACCGCCCTGGTGCATGCCCAGACCGCCGGTAAACAAACCGTAGCTGATCATATTCTGAAACACGTCGCTTTTGGTACAGCCCGTTCCGTAAATACAGCGGGCCATATAATTCGCCCATTGTTTAATGTCATCGCGGCTGAAATAAATGGTCGTGGGAATACCGGTAGTCCCGCTTGACGCGTGCAGGCGGACCACATCCTCTCTGGGTATGCTTAAAAATCCGTAGGGAAAACCGTCCCGCAGATCATTTTTGGTGGTAAAGGGAATCCGTTTAATATCGTTCAGTGTTTTTATATCGTCAGGGCTTTTGATGCCCGCCGCCTCAAGCCGGTTTTTATAAAAAGAGGTACGCAGGGCGAAACCTATTTCTTCTTTAAGCTTTTGCAGCTGCAGCGTTTCAAGTTCATAGCGGGGCATTTTTTCGATTTGCGGCTGCCAGTACTGAAAATTCATGCCTTGCCTCCGTCAGGTGAAATCGCCGCGGCCTTTCTTCCCAGCTTAAACGCGGCGGTATTGGCGGCGGCTATCGCCGGTTCTTTCCGGGCAAACAGGGCGGCGATGGTATTTTCCAGCGTTTCCGCCTTCAGCGGCAGAAAGGGGGACGCCGCCCCCACCATAACGGTATTCACCGCGCGGGCAAGACCCGCCGCTTTCGCCAGTTCCGCCGCCTCAATGATCCGCCACAGCGGAAAGCCCTTAATCGCCGCGATAAGGCTCTCCGTTTCGGGATAGCCGCTTATATTAACAAACGGTTCCACGGCGCTCACCAGCGCACCCCCGGGGGCAAGCCAGGCCGCATAGCGGAGACTCTCCAAAGGTTCCATTGAAATAATCATATCCGCCCCGCCGCGGGGAACAAGGTCCGAGGCAATCACCCCGTCGGAGATACGCAAATGGGCGAGAACCGCCCCGCCCCGCTGCGCCATCCCATGCACTTCGGACTGGCGCACCGCAAACCCTTCGCTCACCGCCGCCTGGGCAATAATGGCGGCGACAGAAAGCACCCCCTGCCCGCCCACACCGGCAAGAATCACATCACATTTCATATCCGCTTATTTTCGCTTTTTATGGCGAAAACATCAAGTCTCATTTAGTACTTAACAAATGTTGTCTATTTCATTTTCATTTGAAATATAAATATTTTCATGCGTAATTTATAAAAAATTATTCGCTATTTTACTGTTGAGTATATATTCATAAATTTTATAAAATTATTATAAATTCAATTTTTAAAAACCTGCCCGTAGGGGAAGGTTAATCAGCCGTGAGTAAGTTCATGGCGCTAAAGGAAGGTTTACTGTGAAAAAGGCAAGCACATTTTTTACCAATCTCTTCGGCATTATTGCTGTTTTGGCAATAATGGTATGCGCTTTTACCGCGTGTTCGGATGGCGGGGGTAGTTCGGATAACGAAACGTCCGTGAATATAACGGTTCCCAGAGTGGGAGACCTTCCGGAATTTCCGCTAGGGACACATCCCGCTACAACAAGGGAAGAAGCGGAATCGATTATTTCGGATTTGTATTATTCCCGCGCTCTTAAATTCATACATTACAATATTAACGAAACGGTAGGTCATTTTGGCGGCAATCGCTATACTTATTCTTTTACTAATGATGATCGTGACAACAAAATAAAAGTCAGCGCCAGCCTGAAAGCAAATGTAAACATGTCAGAAAGCTTTAAAGAGTTCTTTTCCTCTGATTATGGTGTGGAATCTCTATATTGGAGCGCATTTACAACCAGCGATTATGTTAAAGTTTCCGGAGGAGTATCAAAGGTAAAAGGTATATTAACACAAAATTATAATAGAAGCGACGTTAGTATTGCCGCGAAAAGTATACTCGGAAAGCAACGTAATTTCAGTGAAAATGTACAGATAACCCAAAATGGTTTAGGAAGAACCGGAAAAGCCAATGTAAATTTTTCCGAAAATTATCAAAACGCGTCAGGTTTTACAGTCACCGCTTCCGGAAACAGCGTAAAAATTATCCTTGACCTGAAAACTACGGCAACCGCTTCGGGAAATAACACTCCATTTTACTGGTTATGGGATGAAGTCTGGGAACATCTGCCTCCTTCCGTCACGGCGGCGGTAAAATATTCCGGCTCTTTGAAAATTTTTGGTGAAGGTAATCAATTGCTTATAGAAGTACCAATTACCAATTACGCTAGCTGCGAACAAGTTCTGGATACGATTGGTCTTCCATGCGATTTTTGTATGTTAATGGAATAAAACGCCGTAAAGACAAGATTATAAATATATCTCCCCCGCCGCGAAGCGGGGGTATTATTTATTTTTCGATATATATAAAACGGTCGTCGCCTTTATCGCCTTTAGGTTTCAGCTTACTCCAATTTGTTTCACTCTGCGGCTCTAATTGCTCATTGCCATTGATTATATTATCTATATTATTTTTCTCATAACCCAAAGCTCCGTTATACAAATGATGGCAATTCCTTGTCTTATAGGTAATATTGAATGTCATGGATCGGTCTGAGGTATCCCCAAACAACCGGTAACGAACCTGAACAGTTACCGAGTTAAAATTATCAGACGCGGTATTAATACTGGGCATGGGCGCGCTTCCCGGTCCTGTTTTGAAATCAACTATCTGGCCTTTATCCGCTCTCTTCTTTATCTCGGGATAATTGCCACCTGAGACATCTTCAACAAAAAACGGGAATTTAGCCATACGTTTGATAGGTATTATAACCGGGTCATCTGTTTCCGGATTACCTATTCCTTGCCAACGGTATCGTTGCCGCGCCCCCGTCTCGCCGTTAAATAAACGCGCGTAATAACTCGTATGCTCGCCAAAACCCGCAAAACCTCCTGATTTACTAGTACTCCAATACTTCGTCTGTTGCGCGTAAAAATCTCCATAATCTCCCTCCTTGTTTCCAAATATATTTAATTGGTTTTTATTCCCGGAAACATAAGGGTAATAGTTATAACCAATATGACTTCCCCAACCAGTCTTTTGCGAATAACCAACTGTATCACCATAGAAGTTCACTTCTCGAACTTCGCCTCTATCAGATTTCGCTACAGTTTTAATATATTGTGTTTGGGGGGGTACCCATCCGGGTGGAGGACCAGATTGACCAAATTGCGGACTTGGAGGAGTATATACATTTACACAATACGCGTTTCCTCTTTTTAAACCTGTATAAAAAAACTGTAACGATTTAAGCTTCCACCATACTTCCTTATCTCCATCCTGAAACCAATCATATTTTATTTCAGGATCTATTTTCCAACCCCTTGTCCATTTACTGTCACTATCAGCGTTAAACACATCCCATGTGGAAATATCTTCAGTGTCTGACGGCGTTAAAACAAGTTCTTCAATATAATACTTGTTAAATGAATAGTTGTTTTTATAATACTCTGTTTCTCCCAATTCATCTTCCATACAAAAAAGATTCGACAACTGTTCCTTTACATATTCTTTGTTTCCATAGTTATCAAGTAAATTATCATTTTCATAATAAGCGAATTTTCCCACGTTAACGCCCTGCGCGTTGTAACAATCATTCTTGTCTATATCTCCATATACGTATATTGTTTTATACTCATTATGTTTTACCTGTTCGCTTTTTTGTACCGGTGTAAGCGAAACCCTGGTTACGGCCGGATTAGCGACATTTAACGCGTTTACAAACGTTACATTTGAAAAAAGCTGAGGATACGCGGCGATTGCTCCCGCGGAATAATAATAACCTTTTCCATAAAAGAATAATTTATAGAAAAAACCCGCTTCCACCCCCTCATAATTGTTGTCATCAATAAAATTATACTCGAATTGATTTGAAGCGTAGTCATAACCGGGAGGCGCTTCGTCAATTTTAATATTCTGTATATCCGTCAGTTTGGTAAATACCGCGGAAGGAAGATATGTTTTAATTCTATTAACCTGCGCCGCGCTATAAAGGTATACGTCCCGTATTTCATAAACATAGTCTTCATGATCATTCCACAATGGATAATATACGGTATCCCAGCCGGTTTGATATTGTACTACCACTTCATCATGCCACACCGGTGAAATTCGAACGATGTCTCCCCCTCCCGTGCCTTTCCCCCATTGGGTCTTAACGTCTACATATAACCTTTTCCGAAAACCAACGCGATTATATTCAATTTTATCAGGGCCTCCTGAAATTCTTATCGCTTTGGTCATATTGCCATTATGCACAATATCAACCTTTTCCAGAAATAAACCCTCCGGAAGAGGTCTGTTTGGCGTATCAACGCTCATTTCCAGATATGAATTCTGATACATACGGTCAAACGCGATATAGTGGTTTTCCCCATCGCCTATTTCCAATTCGTAAGCGTTTCCCTGAGTTTTTATAGTCTCACCCAAAACCTGCTTATTATAACCAACATAAGCGGGGCGAGGCGTCGCTTTCTCAACGGAACCGCTTCCGGTAAGTAAAGCGTTTGACCATACGCCGTCATATCTGACAAAATAAGGTATAATTTTTTCTCTGGGCTCAAAATTTACCGATATTCTGGTTTTGGCGTATTTTTCAGTTAACTTTCCGTCCGGTTTTATCTGCCGCCACGTAATTTCTGTCTGGTTAACTTCTTTTTTCGCGGTTATATATATAACGCCCTCGGCCGGCTCCTGATCAGACACATGAACCGGAGGCGTTATTTCAACCGTTACGTCATTTATTATATTAGCCGGAATATCCGCCTGTATTCTGGTATTGGGCGGATACACCGAATAGCGTATGATAGTCGGTTTATTCGTATGTGAATCCACCGGGGTAAATTCTACATAGGCGTCCGCCAATACCCGGTAATCATAATTCACGGTGACATTAATAGCCGTATGTTTCCCGTTTGAAATGCCCTGTATTTGCGCGCTGCCTTCCCGTAATCCTGTTATACGCAATGTCTTTTGCCCCAATAATTCATCATAACGAATTATCGGGTCAGTTGAACCGTAATCACTGGAATACCACAATATATACGAATCTATGGGCCGTACGTCAAAACCAATATCGGCAGTCCCTCCGGGATACAAACGCACGCTGCGCGCCTGCACCGAAAACATGGATGCCGATTCAACCTTCACGGTGCAGACAGCGAACAAGCCTTTATAACGAACGGTAACATCCACTGTACCGTCAGCCATCGGATATAACATAACATTCTGTCCGTCGCCCATAACACGCACAACTTCCTGTCTTGAGCCGTCAAACATCAATTTGGTGTCTACCAGCCACTGTATGTCTTCATAATCTTTGGCTTTCGCCCCCAGAATCGCGGCTTTCAGCATTCCCGTATGTCCCAATTTCAATTCAACCAAAGACTTGTCCAGCGTCAAGGCGTTACTAACCTCGGAAACCAAAATGCTGATTGTTTTGTAATATTTCGGGTCAACATACCGGTGCCCTATCACTATCTGCGCCTCGCCTTCCCTGCGCGGGCTTATCTGTATTTCCCGCGAACCGCGTTCTTTGTTCATCGCCTGAGCCGGGTATATGTCCACTACCGGTTCTTTCAGGCCGTCCAGGTTTCTTAATTCCCACCATATATGATCATTTTCCGAATCAATCATATTTGTTCCTATAACCCGCGCCGTTATCGGAACCGGGTTTGACCGCGGATGAAACGAATAACTTGTTTTTCCGGTCACAATACGGCTGGTGTCGGGGTTTTCTTCCTCAACAACATTGACGTATAACGCGGCTTCCTGATCTTTTCCCTCAATTATCGCTTTTATTATCGCGTAACCTTTGCCGTGCGCCGTCAATACGGCGGTAGGGCCTTTCCCTATCATGGTGCATACTTCGCTGTTATCAGAAGTGTAGATTATTTTATCCCTGAAATTTTCATAGTTGGGTATGTTTATCGCGATAAATTCACTTTCTCCCGTCATCATTTGTTTCTGATTATAGGGAAATTCAATACGCTGATATTTTGAAACCCGTACCGTAATATACAGGGGATTATCCGCCTTTTCATGCGACACTCTGATACGGGCCACGCCCTCATTAACCGAGGTAATATTGCATTGATCGCCCGAAGCGGTCAGTGTCACGACATTCCCGTTACCCATAGCGATTTTAGGATCCGCGGGATTTTGATAATATACCGACCAGTTAAAACGGTTATTGTCAGCCTGACTGCCCCCCGCCAGACTAACCGATACCCTCTTCTGCGTTTCTCCCGGAACCATTTCCAGCAGGGTTTCGCTGGCGGTAATATACAACGGGCTTCCCGAATTTTCTTTCGCCACCACGACAATCTGCAGCGGATACGCCGCTTCCGCGTTGGTGACGCTCACACGGGCGACGCCCGCTTTTTTTATCCTGAATATACCCGTATATTCGTTTCCCGAAACCGACACAATGGCCGGATTGTCAACCGTCCATGTACAGTCTCTTAAATCCTCCCTGCCCCCTTTTTTCTGCACATAAATGTAGTTTTCTTCCCCGACAAGGGCTTCTATGACATTGGTTTGCGTAGTCAGATATACCAGTTCATTGGCGACCGTATTCCTAGTGATACGCAGGTTAATCGTTAACGGATATTTCGCTTTATAATGCGTAACCGTAATAACCGCGTCCCCTTCCGCCGCCGGATATATCTGTCCCCTGTTGCCGTTTCCGACAATCTGCGCGACCTGTTTTTTATCTATACTCCACTTAAACTGATTGCTGTCTACCTCGTTATATCCAATCAGCCGTATATCAACCGCTTTTATTTCATTAACGCTGCCAATAACAAAATTACTGTCGGTGGTCAAATATATGGTTCCCAATAAATCATGTTCCCTTACTATAAAGTAAAAATTAATTGAAACAGAATCATCGGCGTATATTGTCAGCGTCGTCATGCCGGTACGCTGCGGCGTAACTGTCAACCTTCCGGGATTGCCGGTATTAACAGAAACCGAATCGCCGCCTGCCCGGTATCTAAAATTTTGAGAAGGATGAGCCGCGCCATTTCTCAATTCATAATAAATAACGGACGATGGGTCGTTAAGATTCATTTCATATACTGTTTTTTCCGTATAAAAATAGGGTTCGCCGGTATTTTCAACGGTATAGCGGTTTCCCACTATGACCGTTACCGGCAATGTATTTTCACAATACAAATTTCTTATTGTTATAACCGTCTGCCCGTTTTTCAGGGGATTAACTACCGCTTCACTTCCTTTTGCCTGTACGTCAATAACGGAACGGTCGTACCCTTCCCAGACAAAATACCCTTCCTGAATAAAATTACCGCCGATAACGTCAACTTTTATGGTAACATTTCTTTCACCCGGCTCAATAACATATAAGGTCTGAGCCGCCGTAATGTAATTCTCCGGAGTTATGGCATTAACGCTTCCTCCGGCAATATCCCATACTTCAATATAAACGACAATGTCAAAATTATATTGCGCGTTGGTAATCCGTATTCCCGCGACCCCTTCCCTATGGGCGTTTACCGTCACGCCGCCAGCCGTCTTGTTTGACAATTCAATAACGCCGCCAAAATTTCCCCCGCTGTTGTAATAATCGCCGTACTGCGTAACGCCCTGCGCCGTCCCCTGATAACTGAATATGTTCAAAGGCATCGACTGCCCTTTATTCATAACAAAAGAACGCTGATCTATGTTAAGCGCCTGATAATTACGCGATTCCTGTTCGTCGGCGCATACAAAAACCAGTATTTTCCGTTCGATATTGCCCGTTCTTACCGTTACATACGTTTTGCCGACACCGCGCGCTTTTAAATCAACCCGAACCCCGTTGGAAGATTCAACCGTTACAATATTTAAATCTTCAGACACCCACCATAATGTTCCCCATAAATATTCCGCCAGATTGGTATTGACTCTCGCTGTACGCGTGTCTCCCACGACCATGCCGATAATGTTTTCCGTAACCAAATACGTTGACAAATCAGAATCAACGGTTAATGTTACCGAAACGTATATCCGCTGTACAACGGCGTTATCATAGCGCACTATAATGACGTCATTGCCTTTTTCCAGGGCGGAAACATTTATTTCCTTTTTTGAAACCGCGGAAACCGAAATAACTCCCTGCCCTTCAACCTCAAAACGAATCCTGCTTAACCGCGCTTCATCATTATCCATAGTCCGCGCCTGTATCCTGACATTATCGCCTTTCTTTAACAGATAATTGCTTTTTTCAAAAAAAAGCGGATACATGTTATCCAAATCATATTGGCTTGACGCCGTATATACCAATATTCTTTCGCTTCCCGCCACTTGCGGATGCGATATGGTGATATAACTTTGCCCGTTTTTTTTCGCCGTTACGCGCGCATTGTTGTCTATGACCGTAAGTCCGATTACATCCGTATTTTCAGCCTCAAATTGTATTTTATTCAAACCGGAAAAAACTTCAGAAGTCCCGTTAAATATTTTGACCAGAACATCGGCAAACTTACCGGTAACAACGCCCTTTATCCGGTCTTGCGCCGCTATCTCAAAACGATACCCGCCGTTTACGCCAATGGTTTCGACAACCTCAATTTCAATGGTTACTTTATTGTTTCTGGCGGCGCCGCTCTCGGCGTACACATAGGCGATACCGGTATTTAACGCTTTTACGCTCGCTTTCTTTCCGTTGCCGGTTACTGATACGGTATTGTTATTACCCGCGCTCCAGCGGATATTGTTAATTTCATGTTCAGGGAATCCCTTCGCCCCAAAAACCAGCGCGACATCAATGACATCGCCCCTGTTTATCCGGTAAAAACTCTGATCGCAGCCGATAACATACGAAGACGCCATTTCCTCATAACTCGCGTATACATATACTATAATATTTTTTACAAATCCCAGGCTTTTCTGCTCAACTGTTATGACCGCGCTTCCGTTCGCGTGGGCCTGCACGACGCAGCTTCCCCCGTTTCCCGCGGCGGACACATAATGTTCGTTATCAACACGCCAGCTTATATCCCGTATTTCATCATAATTCAGGTTTTGAACAGCCGCTTTTATTTCCACGTTGTTTCCCGCGACCGTTTCCATAATTGAAGGCACGCTGATATATTTTAAGCCTTTATTACGCGGCACTACCGAAACATAGATAACCTGCGGCATAATATTTTGATGGTGATTGACCGAAATCCGCGCGATGCCGGGAGTTTTTCCGATGATAAAAACAGTCATTCTGTCAGAACTGACGTCATATTCAATTATATCCGCGTTATCTATACTCCACTGAATTCCCGCTTTTTGCGTATCGTTCGCGTTGGTTATTAACGATACGCTTATCTGTCCGCCTGTTTCGATTAAGTAATTGTTTTTCTCAACATATAACGCGACTTTATTGTTTAAATCGCCCGCGTTGGCGGCGACAAACAGCACAATACGCAAACTATTGGCGCTTTTTACATGGCTGACGTTTATGACCGTCTGCCCTTCCGCGATTCCGGTTATTCTTGCCTTCTTCCCGCTGCCTGTCAGCTGCGCTATCTGGCTGTTTTCAACGCTCCATACCATGCTTGATTCATACTTTGCCGAACTTCCGCCCACCAGGGTCACCTCAATATCCGCGCTTTGACCGCGTACTACGCCGGCAATACTCTCGCCGGTGGTGAGATAAAACGGCTGTTCGGGATTAACCTTTGGTTCCTCAACGGTAACAACAATCTTTATTTCATTTGTTTCACTGCCTTTTACCGTAATTTCAGCGGAGCCCGTTTTTAACGCGGTCAGCGCCATCTGATTGCCGCTTGCGTGAAGCGTGACAATATCCATGTTCTTATTGATATAGTTAATCGACTTCATGTCTTCCGCGCTCATATTTTCATTTAATATGCCCACGGTCACGCTTTGTCCGGCTGTTAATGTCATAAACGGATCCCGCGCGTAGATAAATTTTTGCCGGTTCAGTTCGCCGGCATAATCAACAATAATGACCGCGCTGAACGAATGTTTTAAATTCCCCCCCGATACCGTCAAGGTCGTTATGCCGTTTGACAAACCGGTTATTACGCCGCTTAACCCCGTGTGTTCAACACAGGCGGTTTTTGGGTTGTTTATTGTCCATTGCGCGTCGCCGAGAGTGTTGACGCTGCCGGAAACAGACGCCAATTCAAATTCCAGCCGCTTTCCCAACTCTACCTTATAATACGGCTGTCCGCCCAATACAACCGGTACGCCGGAAAACGTATTTTTGGGATAGACTTTTACCAATACAGCCGCTTCATTTTTTGATTTTGGGTGCGTTAATGTTATTTTCGCCGTTCCTGTTTTCTTCGCGCTTACCAACGCTTCCGCCTCAAATTGTTCATACGGCATGTTGTCATATATGGCGCGGGACACAGACCGGTTCCGCACCTCTCCATGAGCCGTATGTACTTCTATAACGCTTGAATCATCGACCGTCCATATAAAACTGTTTTTATCCCCTTCATTTCCCCCTACCAGCATCATCTTCAGGATTGAATCGGAACCGCCGGCTTCCATCGTTATCACATTCTGATTCGTGTAAATATATTTTTGATTATCAACAACGCCCTCAACCGGATTATCAACCACGACCAGTATTTCCCGGTTAAAATCAGCGTAGGCGTTTGACACGCTTAATATAACCTTTCCCTTTTTAACCGCGTTGATAAAAAACAATCCCTGCGAGCGCGAAACATCAATGATACCGTACTCGCTTAATGAAAAGTCATATCTGTTTATTACGTCGTCCGGCGCGTCGCCTGAAAACCTGGCTTCAATAACCGTGTTTTCGCCTTCATTTAACAATACCAGCGTTTTATTGACATCTATATACCGGTACTCCAATTCCTCGCTGACGATAACCTGAATGTCAAACGGATACCGCGCTTTCGGATGGCTTATCCGCACTAACGCCAGACCCGCCGCTTTCGGCGTGATGGTTCCGAATTGCCCGTTTCCATGAAGCGCGATATAATCACTTCCCTCAATAAGCTGATAAACAAAGCGCCCGTTATCTTCCGCCAGACCCCCGATGAGCTTTACCTGAAATTCATAATTACCCGCGTTTTTTTTCAGGTCAATGATATTGCTGTCGCTGGTTATATATACCGGGATTTCCCCGCTTCCCAAAACATAAACCAAAATATCAACCGCGTACTGCGCTTTCGGATGCCGCACCGTAATGACCGCGCTGCCCGGCTCTATCGTATCAAACACAGCGACGCTTCCCGTTGATTCAAAATGAATAACATTCTGATTGGTATACGACCAGGTAAACCCGCTGTTATCAAGCGGAGACCCGCCCGCGAGCGATACCGTAACGCTCCTGCGTTCCCGTAGCGGCACTTCCATTACGCTCACCGGGCTGATAATATGCGGAATAATCCGTTCATCGCTGCCGGTTACCGTAATACTGCAATAATCGACAAAACCCCTGATTTTTCCGGTGACAACAACCGTCCCCCTGCTTTTCGCCTCAATAATAACGCCGTCATTGCTGCTGCCTTCCTTTATCTCAACAATACCGGGCTGCGAAACCGAGTATTCTACCTTTCCCTGATTTTTGGCTTCGCCCGGCATTACTTTCATGCCAATCGTGGTTATATCGCCAACCGATAAAGATTTGGCGGATTCCGAAAATTTAATACTTTCGACCTGCGGGCCCTGGGGCTTTTCCTCGTTTCTGCACCCCGTATACCACGCCATAAGCGCTATAGCCGCGATGTACCAAATTGTTTTTTTCATATTTCCACCCTCTTTATTTTTTTTGGTTTGTATTACCTGTTCCAATAGGTTCCGCTTGGCATTACAATAAATCCGTTCATAACCGAGCTGACCTCAATCCGGTTTTGGGAAAATCCGTATAACGGCAGGCACACCGCCAAATCCGGCATCTGGTCATTCTTAAACGTCGTATTGTCAATCAATAATATGCCGCCCGTTTTTTGATCGCGCCTGATATACAAACAGTCAGAACTGGCGGCCATGATTTCAAACCCGAATTTTCCGTAAACCTGACAATTTTCTTTGCCGTTGTAACAACCGGCGTCACTGTTAATTTCAACCGTCCCGTCCAGGCGGTTGAATTTAACGCATGAATTCCCGTTCCTGAACGTTTTGCCGTTCAACGCGAATAAAATGTCTTCCTTTTTGTACGTCAGCGCGTTGTATTTCGTTACCGTAAAATCAACGTACTCGCCGGGATCAATAGCTGTCTTTTTACTGCGGTCAATCTTCTTATGTTCACCGCCGCTTCCGCCGCCGAATGAACCCAACCCGTTGTTGCACGTAACAACCGCCGCCGCTGTAATAACCGCCGCTAATCCCATTACCCATTTTGTCCTGTTCATACATTCCTCCTGTTTTTATTGCGTTTTTCTGTTATATGCTTCCAAAAACACCATATAGGTCTTTTGGAAAGATTTTGGGTCTTTGCTGCCGTTAAAATAGTTATAATTAATCGTCAGTAATCCCACGTATATGCTTTCCCTCAAACTGTCATAACCAAAATTTGACACATAATTTTGAGTGGAAGCGTATATCTCTACACAATTATCCCTTCCTGTTGTCGGGCATCTCACTTTACCAATGGTAACATTCACTGATAAATCAAGAGTTTGTAACCGTGTCATATCTCCGTATTTGATTTCTATACTCCCCAACTCCAGATTATGATTGGGATAAACGCTTTCATTTACATTGGGATACAAATAGAGCGTTTCTCCGTCCCCTATATATACCGCGTTTTGCGTAACGTCTATGCGTGAATATTTACTGCCAACTTCTATGCCTCCTTTATTTCTTGTAACGCCTTCTTTGATAAATTCAAAATTAATGACGTCATAATAAAAATACACCGGGATTATTAATTTTTTGTCCGCCATCCCTTTATAAAAATCAGCCTCAAATTCAAGTTCGCAATGCCCCGCTTTCTTCGGATATATCGTAATGGTCTGTTTCGCGGAATCAATCAATACCATCTGTATACAGTTATTTCTTTTATTGGCAGTCAGTGAAAGATCCGTTTCCGCAATATGATTGCCGGGAGGGTTTATTTCGTAATGTACCACATACGGCCCGCCGGCGACCCCCGCGACCGTGCCGCTGTACGGCCTTCCCCGCACGCTCGCGCTGTCACACGGCCTGAATAAATAATGATTGTTCGTATTGACCGTTATCATCCTTTCTATGCCGTTGGCTTTTAACATAATCATCGTGTAGCCTTCGTTGTTCTTTCCTTTCAACGTAAGCGTACGCGCCGCCTTGTCATGCGTCATTTCGACATAATCGTAATAATCCATACTGACAATAACGTCGCTTTCCGGCGGCACTACTTCATAATGAACAACCTCAACCTGACCCGGCAGCAGATCAATGTTGCTGATAACCGCGAGGCTTTTGGGCGCTTCAACCACGACCGAACAGGTCCGCACCGACACGCCTTTATATACCGCCCTGACCACCGCCGTGCCGGGAGACTTCCCGTATACCAGCGCGTATTTATTGTCGCCGCTGACTACCATGTTAACTAATTCAGGATTTAAATTTTCCCAAACGATATGCTGTTCCCAATCCAATTCTTTGACATTGCTGATTGAGCATGATACGGTATCAGTCTGACCGGTCTGCACAACGGCCATGCTCTTGTCCAGTCTGAATACAATCGCGTCAACCTGTATCATGATGTACATACGCTTGACGTATCCTTCCATGTCAGGATGCCGTATCTGTAATTCAACATTGCCCGCCTTAACCGGCGTCACTTGTATGCTGGGGCCTGAAACGGGAAATAATGAAACGCAATCTTTCCCTTCAACAACCGACCACGCGAGTTTGTTATCATCAACCTCCTGAAACACCGTTCCGTCTTTTTTGGTTCCGACGGTTCTCGCCCTTACCGTAGCCGGCAAATCGGTGGTGTTCATGGTAAAAAAACCGCTGTCGGTTTCTATATACCGCACCTGTACATTGCTGACAAATTTAACCTGTACAATGACTTCATCGCTTAAGCTTCCCGAAGGATTACGCGCCGAGACAACCGCCACACCGTCTTTTTTCCCTTCAATAATGCATATCTTGCTGGTTCCCGTTACCGTCAATATCGAATTATCGCTTGATTCATAAATAACCCGTCCGCCCGTCGGAGAACCGACTTCTACGCTCGCCGTGTCCCCCATATTCATAATTAATTCCCGTTTGGCGAACTCTATGCGCGAATTATATTTAACGTCTATTTTAATTTCCAGGCGGTAACTTGTTTTCGGATGCGATACCCTGATTACCGCCTCACCTTCGTTCTTTGCCGCGACAAATGCGCTGTCAGCCCCCGGCGTTATATCAATAACCGTTTTGGTAGTTCCGTCAGCCCACCGTTCTATCGAATTCTGGTTGGCAATCTCCCACTTGAACCCGTATATGTCCTCCGCGCCGCCGCCGACCAGCCGCACGTTGACCTTTCGCGACGAATCCGTGGGCTTCATTTCTATCAGCGTGCTGTCGGTGGTAATGTAAATGCCGGAACCTGTATTGTCTTTTTCGACAATTACTATAATGTCAATGCTGTTCAAACACGCGTCATGCCATACCCGCACCCGGCCCGCTCCCGGATTTTTTCCCTGTACCAAAGCGGAAGCCCCCGCGTAATTCAAGGTTAAGATGTCGGGCGTTTCGTTTAACCACCGGAACAGCGGCGTTTCATCCGGCTTGCCGTTGACCAGATTAACCTGCAAATTCATGCTGTTTCCCTGAACAACCGACACGATGTTTTGTCCGGTGGTAATGTACGGCGGTACAATGTCGGTCTCCGACACCCGCGCGTATAATGAGATATTGCCAACCGCGAAATTCGGCTTGTGCCTGACGTCTATCCGCGCCGTCCCCGCCTTTAAGCCCTGAATCTGGCCCTGATTGCCGCTCCCCGACAATTTGATAATGTCCTCATGGCCCGGCGCGATACTCCATTCAAAATTATTGCTGTCTTTTTCGTCATACCCGACCAGTTCAACCTTGACCGTCTTAAATTCATTCCGTTTTACCACGCTGAAATTGTCGCTGGTTGTAAAATATATCAGGCCGTCAGGCGTACTGGTCACCACAACGATGACTTCCTTGTCAAAGCCGCTGTCGGGATGCGCTATGGTCACTCTTGACTGACCCGTTTGTTTGCCGGTCAAGGTAATTAAATTCCCCGTCCGGCTGACTTCCACGTTCCCGTTGTCGCTGGCGATAATATATTTACCGGCATCAACATTGGTCATTCCCGCTATTGTTACCGGTAAATTCTTGACCTCGTTCAAGCCCAGCCTGACAATATCGTCAAATATAATACGCGGCGCTCCATCAATAACCGCGTTACGGCTGACGATTATTTTTATCTCCAGTATATTGCACGCCGGGTGCGATACCCTGACCGTCGTTTCCCCTTCCCCGTTCGGCAGTATCTTGCATTTGTCGCTGTTCGGAAAAATGGAAATATAATTGTTGCTCTTTTCCCATTTAATGCCCTGTAATTCCCGCGGAGACAAACCGATGCCGGTTACCTGTATCTCTACCGGTACGTCAGCCTGATCGGGATTCAGCACATACACGACTTTATTGGTTGTCAGATATTTCAATTCAGGTTCACGGGGAATATTGGCATAGCGGTTGGAAACTTCGACATAAATTTCCATCTGCCGTTGATTATCGCTTAACCCCGTATTTCGCGCCTGTAATACCGCGACCCCTTCATTCAAACCGGTTATTTCTACCTTGCCGCCGTTTTCAAGCGGTTTAAAATTGACCACATTGTTGCCGTATTTGTCTTTCCATACCGTTTCCGCCGCCGGTTTGTTCGGCGCGTAATAGATCGGCAGTATCAACGTTTCGTTTTTCGCCATCCAGTGATACTGGTTTTCCATGTTCATCGCTTTATACGCTTTTAACTCTTCTTCCGTGTCGCACACGTAAACCAAAATATGCCGTTTCAGCCATGAACCGTAACTAACCGTCACATACGTTTCATTATTGGACGGAACGCTGTTCGCGGCGGTAAGCGCCGCCGACGCCCCGCTGCCCGATACCGCCACCAGTGACGGATTCCCGCTTTCCCATACCAGAGACGCTGTTTCCGTCCCCGATAAATTTGACGCTATGGTCGTTGTCTTGCTTGTTCCCTTAACCAAACCGATGATATTCTCGGTATTTATCCGTTTGTTAAAATCTATATTCGCGTTATCAACCACCGAGACATAAATACGTTCAACAATATTTCCCTTAAATGAAATATTAAAAATACAGTCACCCACATACCGGCCTTTAATATTAACTGTCTTCTTGCTCACAAACTGCGGGTTCTCAATAACGCTTGAATTGACTATCCCCCATTGTATTTCGTTCACATTATTATTCACGCTGTCTTTGGTAGTGTCGGTAATAAGCCGTAACTGCGCCGTTTCCCCAATCTGAATAAGGTAATTGGTTTTCTCGGCGGCTATCGGATAATAATTATCCAGTTCCGTCTGCGTCGCCGCCGTATAAATCAATATCCGCGCGTTATCCGCCACATCGGGATGGCTGACCGTAATAAAACTCTGTCCGCCGGATTTCGCGGTAATACGCAATATATTGCCCGCCAAATCAACCCCGATAACCGAATCTTTTTGATTCTCAAACGACAACCGCGAATACCCCGACGTGATTTCCTCCGCGCCGGAATACATCCGCATGGTTATAGTGTCATTCTGCCCTATCAGGATGCCTTTAGTTTGCTCATGCCCCCTGAACTCGTACCGCGCTTTCGCCTTGCCCGACACTTCAAAGGTCAGAACCAATTCGTTAAAACTGATCGGGCTTTGCACAATGACCGACGCTTTACCCGGATTGGCCGCGATAATACTCGCCTGCTCGCCGTTTCCCGCCTCGCGCGTTACTTCCTGTCCGTTAATAACGCATAACTGTTCCCTGCTGCCCGCGACACGCACGGCGTTATTGATATCGGGTATCCATTTTATATTCTTCCTGTCCGCTTCGGGAAATCCCGCGCTGCCGAAATCAAGCCGGATTTTCTGCTCGTCGCCGACCGTCATCTGGTAATAGGTTTTATCCGTTCCCATGACGTACATGCTTTCCAGTTCTTCCCGCGTATTGGCGCATAACAGCGTAACGCGCTGCTGAAATCCCAACTGCTGTTGTTTGATGTTGACGTAACTGATTCCTTTCTTTAATCCCAAAAGATACGCGGATTCCCCGTTTTCCTGTATGCTCGCGACCGTATTATCCTCAATACTCCACCGTATGTTGCTTTGTTCAACCGATGACAAATTCGCCGTAGTAACCGGCACTATTTTGCTTTCACCTACCAGCAATTCAATAATCGAAGGCCCGCTGATATATTTGGCGTCCGATTTCGCGTCTATAACCGATACAAACAACGATGTCGGAATAATATTTTTCACATGGCTGATAACAATTTCCGCGTTTCCCGCCGTATTGAGCGCCGTCAGCAGGGCGGAATCAAACCGCGAATTAACCGCGACGACATCCAACCCGTATTTAATACTCCATTCTATACCCAGCTTGTCGCTGTCGCTCGCGTTGGTTATCAGCCGCACAAATTGTTCCTGACCTTTCACCAGCAAATAATTGTTCTTTTCAACGCTGATAACCACTTTGTTCTTCAAATCTTCTTCATTGGCGGCAACGTACACCACCACTATCTTTTCATTCTGGCTCTTCTTGTGGGTGATGTGTATTTTTGTCTGCCCTTCATTAACTTTGCCGGTTACCCTGGCTGTCTTACCGTTAGCGGTAATCGCGAGAACATTTAAATCATCTACAGTCCATTCCAACGCGCCGTTTTCAACGGCATTTGCCCCTTCAAGATTGACCGTTATTGTTTCATCCCGCCCCTTGACTATGCCGACTATTTCCGGCCCGGTAATATAATACGGCTTGTCTATCGTTAAATTGGCCGGTTCCACCCTGACGCGCAACACAACCTCGTTAGTCGCGGCCGGATGTTTTACCGTCACGGTCGTCTCGCCGGGCGATTTTCCCTGTAACACCAACTGGCTTTTAACCATGACCGCGTACAGCAGACTTTTGTCAGCCGCCTCGGCGGTAAATTGCGCCGAATCGCCGTACATAGCGCGTGAATCCTTGACCTGCAACCGCACCACCTGTTCGACCGCGATGTTTTGGTAAATACTGTCCGCATAAATGAGGCTTGCCGTATCCAGCTCGCTCTGCGTGCCAACCAGAACAATCGCTTCATGTGGATTGCGTAAATTGCCGCCCGACACTTTCATCCGTGTCTGACCGCTGGCGATTCCGTTAATAACATTGGTCATGCCGTGAATGTTTTCATCAACTGTCGCGTACTGCTTGTCGGTAACAGCCCAGTCAATAAAACCTATGTCAGCGGCGGCGCCGGAAACCATTTCCAAAGTTACCGGAAGATTGCTTCCGCGCAGCACTTTCAGCAAACCTTCGGTTTTGACCAGAACCGGAATATCCGCGAACGTATTTTTGGGATATACCTTGACCAGCACCACTGCCGACACTTCCGACTTTGGATGACTAATAACAATTCTGGTAACTCCCGCCTTCCGGGGTGACAGAACCGCCGCCGCGTTAAATACTTCCTGTATCTGGATTCTCCTGGCATACTCAACGCTGCCATGCCCTGAAACCGCTTCTATGATTGAACCGTCCTCTACTACCCACCTGAAGCCATTGGCGTCGGCGGGAACGCCCCCCACCAACAGCATGCTTAAATGAATGTCGGGGGCTCCCACCTGCGTTTGTATGACGTTCTGACTCGTGGTGATGTAATAATCATCCCGGTATACTGTTTCCGTCCTGACCGCGAGCAGCGCTTCCCGGCTGTAACGTGTCTGCCGGTTGCTGATAACCAGCCGTTGTACCCCGCCTTTCAACGCCTGTATAAAAAACTGGTTATTGGTCTGCACCACCGAAATGACACCGTCGTCATCCGGCAGTTCATACGAAAATTCATTTAACGCGTTGACGGTTTGAGGGTTTTCCACGTTCGCGTTAATTATTGTGTTTCCGTTAACGTCCAGCACAACAAATGTTTTATCCAGAAGAATAACCGGCACACGCGCGGTAAACGCGATAATTCGTATGTCAAAATCCATGACCGCCAGGGGATGCGATACCCGGATAACCGCGGAACCGTCCTGCTTCGCTTTAATATTGCATACCTCGTTATTGGCGGCTATATCTATAATTTCTTCTCCTTCAACGACTTTAAATATAAAATTATTCCGATCAACCGGCGTTCCGCCGAACAAATCCACCGTCAAATGATGATATTGATTGTCAACTTCCACCATCATTACGTTCTTGTCGCTGGTTATATAACGAATCTGTTCATTAACCGCCTTGACAAATACCAATATTTCACCGGAGTAATCCGCCTTCGGATGACTCACCGTTATTTTCTGATTGCCTCTTTTTTCACCGTGAATAACCACCGTGTTCATCGTGGTGTCTATGCGTATGTTGTCCTTTCCCTTTTCCAATGAGTAGGTAAATTCGTGATTGTCCAGAACCGATCCTCCGTACAGGTTGACCTGTATATTGCGCATTTCTCCTTCATTCAATTCAATGACCGGATTGCCGACCATAATATACGGCCGCGCGATAAAATCACCGCCTTCAACGCGCAATTCAAGATAACCGGTAACATTTTTCGCCCTGGCGATAATCACCACAACGCCGGGATTTATCGCTTTAATAATAAATCCGTCATTGCTTGATCCCTTGATTTCAACAATACCTTTTTGACTGGCCTCATATTGAATGTTTTCGTTTTTCTTCCCCGCTGCCGGCGCCGCGGTTACCCGTACCGATAATTCCTCGCCTATGCTCATGCTGACAAAACCGCGATCAAACGCGATACTTTCTATCCTTTCTCCTTCTTCTTCAACGTCATTGTGACAGCCTGCCCCGCACACAAGGATTCCCGGCGCCACGCACGCAAACAACGCGACCCGTAAAAATACGCTTTTTACGCCGATCCTGTTACCCATATACTTTTTACTTAAAAACATTTATCACCGCCTTTGCTTCCGCTTTTCCGATTTTTGCCGTTATTACCGTTGAGCCTTCTTTCCTTCCGGAAAAAACAACCCCTCTCCTGTCCGCCCGGAATATCGCCGCGATTTCTTCGTTTAAAATTTCATAATCAACCGTGTAACGCGGTAATCCGTCCGGCGGTTCTATCCGCAATGAAAGGGAACCAAGTCCACCCTCATATACCGAGACATTACTTTCATTGAAATACACCGCGACATTTTCCGTATCGTCAACATCGTCAAACAAATGACATGATCCTGAAAACAACGCGAAAAATATTAACAGTAACATAATTATTTTCGCACCCATTTTTCCTCCGCTTGTATAGCCGGAAACGGCCTTAAATTAACAACGGCGTTTACCGCGACGCTTACCGCGGTTCCGTTTGCCACCCGCACCGTGGGCTGAATATCCAGCGCGCGCTCCATGAGTCTGCTTCCCAATCGGTTTACAATTCCCTGGTTAATATCCATTAACTCGCGAATCTGCGGGGTGTTTTGATTTTTTGTCTGATAGGTAACTTCGGAATTCAGCATGGTAAACAAACTGACTATTCCCGCCGCCTTGAGCCACTCAAAGTAATGATCATCCAGAGTTCCGGCTATTCCCGCCCTTCCCCGTTTGTCTACTCCGGCCATGCCGCCCAGCGATACCTGGTACGCCACACCCCCGTAATTCACCACCATTGATTCCCACGCGATCTGAACTTTTGACACGCCAATGGAAGAGCTTGAATAATTTCCCTGCAAAATGGTTCCCTGCGGTATAAGCAGATTTTTTCCGGTCATTGAGTCGTAGACATTCTCGGTAACCCGCGCGTGAATGGGGCCGGGATAGTCCGTATCGATCCTGCTGACCAAAATCGCGTGGATAATTGTCCCCGGAAACAGGCAATTATCATTCAAATAAGATAAATCCGATCCCTGTCGCGGATTATTCGGGTTATATTTCCCCGCTTCCGTATACCGTACGCTATCCCGCTTCTGACTGCCGTTTTGATCCGCGCCGCCGGTTATTTGCGCGAGTCTCGCGATGTCGTCCAGTCTTTGCCGGGAGTATTCTTCCCGCGAAGGCATTTGATTTATCGGGTCCGGTGAATTATAACTAACGGTCTGCGCCGTATATCCATATCCGCCTTCCTTTCCTATCCGCGCCTTTATCGCCAGAAGATCGCTGTCGGAATAATATCCGCCGGACGGGCGGGAAACGGCGCCCCCTCCCGGCGGCGCTGATGTAACCTTCCGGGGCGGATCCGGCGTATAGGGGGGCGGCGTTTTAAAATGAAATTCATCGCTTTCCGTTAATTCAACTTTTTCAATTTCTGTCTGCCGGGGCCGCTTTTCCAAATCTCCGAGTGAAAATTCATTTCCTATCGCGACAATATTTTTTTGTTCATCAAAATATTTTCTTTGCTCTTCTTTCTTTTTAATGATTAAATTGACCATTATCAAAAAAATAAATATTCCGCCGGTTATTATGGACAAAACCATGGACTTCCTGAGCCGGGGAACTTTTCTTCCCTGCCGCAGTTCGGCAAACGAAACTTTTCCCGTCCTGTCAGCCTTCTTGCCGGAGTCTTCCTGCGGCTCTGTCAATCCGAATGGTTTGGCATAGCCAAACAAGTCTTTTGACACCTGTTCAACTTCCCCGTTATTGTTCTGTTCATTTGACATATACGCCGCCTATTTCCTTGTTATGACCAAAATCTGGTTGTTATACGCGAGTTGAACCTTTTTTATTACCCGTGGAATGGTTATTACATTTCCCATTCTGCGGTATTCCACCGCCCCGCGTTTTTCATCGATTATCTGGAGAACGCCGTCGTTAAATACCCCATCGTTGAAGAAAATGTGGGTTTCCCCGTCATACTCAATGACTTTTTCCGGAACCCAGGGAACATCCCCCTGTATTTCAAAATGAACCCCGTTTTTCAGGGGCGGTTTGCCGCCGGTTACTTCTGTCTCACGTTTCACATAACGGCGTAAATCTTCCGCCTCTCCCTTTTTCTTTATGACTTTGACCCGCTTGCCGTTCAGCCGCAGGGTGACATTGGTTATGAGTTTGTCCAGTATTATGATATTTTCATTTACCCGGTAATTGATGATGTAGTTTGATTTCTCGAACACCGTGGGATATTCCCTTTGCAGAACGCCCCGGGGAAGCCGCAGATAAGTCTTGTGTCCGTCATCCCACGCTTCTATGGGCTGCCAGTCAGGTTTAAACCATCCCGTCAGAACCCAGCCGGATTTTATTATATAGTTATATGAAAGGTAGTATCCTTCCTGTTCCCTTTCCCCCTGCTCCGGTTCCTGCCGCAATGTCTCAGCCGTTATAAAATTTTTTCGCGGCAGCGGATAGCGGAACTTTATCATCGGCATATAACTGTCCCGCGTACTGGTCAGCACAAACTGGTAAATTCTTTGATTGGTCACCAGAATCATGTTAGTCGTCAGTCCCGGCTCAAGCGGTTTTATTATTATTAACTGCACCGACAGGCCGTCAACCGTTCTCCACACGTCGCCGGTTAATTCCCAGCGCATGGTGTCGGACAGATACGGAACCCCTATCGGCACTTCGCCGTTTTCAAGCTGTATTACCGAAAGGCTTAACACCTTACACACCACGGGGTATTGTTTGTATTCGTTGTAATCGTAAAATTGCGTCCCGCCGATAAAATTCTGCGGCGTTACCATCGCTTCCTGCATTGACCTCTGTACCACCTGGTCTTTGGACAGCGGCTTATGCGTCTGAACGTCAACCGGAACAAACACCTCGTCTTTCATTACAATGACATTGGTGTTGGCCTCCTGCCGTTCCCTTTCCCTTTTTTCCGCTTCTTCATCGCTGACATAAACCGCGGGCGTTGAATTCCCCAGTTTTTTGTTGTCTTCCCGGATTTCTTTTATCTTTTTTGACTGTACGTCAACGGTTCCGCATGATACGATTAACATTAAACAGATTGCACATAACGTAATTATTCTCATCGTAACACCTCGTTTATTTTCGATATATTGTAGTCAATGATGTAAATCCCCAGCGGGTTGTTAAACCGTTCGTTCTCGGTCTGAGGTTCTTTTATCGCGACGGTAAACATTCCCCGGTAACGCAGCCTTGATATTTCCTTTCCGTAAATGTCGCTGGTAACGTCAAACCAGTCATACTGCCAGGTAGCGTTGGTTGTCTTTATGCCGCTTTCTATGGAAATGTTTCTTTTTATTCTGCCAATCATGGCAAAGGGGTCTTCCGCTACCAGTTCGTCGCGGAGTTTTAATTTAAGTTCATTGCTGCACCATGCCGCCGCCTGCTGATAATTTTTTGACATTACTTCCTGATCAACATAAATATTCCTGGAGTAAGCGATAAAATCACGCAGAACCGACTCGATCATGTAGTCTTTTACCGTGTAGCCCCGCAGGTAGGTATTACTTCCGATGTCGCCGATGTACTTTGCCCTTCCCAATTCATTAACTTCAATTACTATGGGGATTTCTTTTTGTATGCTCAGCACACGGAACCAGCCGATTATCGTTCCCAGAATCATGAGCACCGAACAAAGCCCCACCAACTGCCATATCCGGCTTTCTTTAATCAATTTATTGATGTATTGATCGTACTGGTTGATGACGCGGTTAAACCGTGTTTCAACCGGGCCGGAGGCGCTTTTGAAAATTTCTTTTGCCTGTATTCTCATTTTTTCCCTCCGTGAATGACAAAAAGAGTAAGCGAGGGATCCGGTTCGGGCGGCTTATCCCGCCTGACAATACCCGGAGCGGCCCTTTTGTTTGCCTCATGGAATTCTCCCACCGAGCTTTTTAAGGCCTTAACCCTTCCGCCCAGGCCGGAATACTCGCCGCCCTGCCCTCTCTTTTCACGGTACAGTTCACCCATACCCTTTACCCTTTCAGAAATATTTTTTGACCGCATAAGGCGCTCGCCTTCGCTCAGATCATGCTGACCCGCTCCGGCGCCGCCGCCTGTCCCGCTTCTGTCTTCCCGCGGCAAGGGAATTGAGGGATCGATGCCGTGTTTCATCAACTGTCCCAGGTTTCTTGCCGATCGCGGCGCGTTTGCTACCGCGTCTATCCCTTTGTCCAGAATATTCGCCCCTCCCTGCCGGGCGCTCTGCCCGATACTTTTTCCGAAGCTCGCCAGTCCCGCCCCTAAACTGCCGCCGACGCTTCCTCCCCGCGCCATTTCCCCGGCAGCCGC
>Ga0268262_10000077_pt1 | contig 117721 bp, 110 predicted proteins | sample TergutNc150P3_FD_190354 | JGI IMG/M metagenome (GOLD analysis project Ga0268262, IMG submission 190354) | Nasutitermes corniger P3 segment gut microbial community from laboratory colony in Florida, USA - Nc150 P3 (SPAdes) (version 2) | ecosystem: Host-associated > Arthropoda: Insects >... | reverse complement strand
CTGTTCTCTCTAAATATGCTCTGCTTTTTATGCAAATTATTTTTCAATCCTGACAAATTTTATTTTTTCAACAGTCTCGAAATACCCGAATTTAAGGGATTTTCATGGCATAAACAAATCAATGAATCCAAAGGTTTTTATCTACGAGGTAATCATTTTGTAGTTGAATTTGATGGAAAGGGAAATTTTAAATTGATTAGACCTGATAAAAAAGAATGGTTTAGCTGTTAAACATATCAAAAAAAACTGCGAAAATCCTGCAAATACAAGGCATGCCTTGCATCTACAGCGACATCTGCGTGACGTTGTTAATGACACAAAATCAATATAGCCTTACAATACTCTCCTTCAACTCCTCAATACCTTCCGATGTTTTTGCAGAACCGAATATTGCATCGGGATATCTGTTCTTAATTAGATTAATAATATTCTCAGGCGCCGAATCGATTTTATTAAAAAACATAATAACCGGTTTATTCGGAGATTTAAGCTGTGTCAGTTCGGACTCAACTGTTTTTATATTTGATTCAATATCAGGAGCATTTATATCTACTACGTGGATAATGAAGTCGGAGTTTTCAATATCTTCAAGCGTTGATCTAAATGATTCAATAAGATTAGCCGGAAGATTTTGTATGAATCCGACAGTGTCCGTCAGCAATATTGTAATCTCAGGAGTAATATAAACAGATCTGGTTTGTGAATCCAAAGTGGCAAAGAGTCTGTCCTCAACAAAGAGGTCGTCTTTTGCCATTAAGTTTATGAGTGTGGATTTGCCTGCATTTGTATAACCGACAACAGAACCTGAAAATTTATTGCTTCTTGAACTTCTTAGCCTTCTCCTGTGTTCTTCAAATTTCTTTAATTTATCCTTTAATACTACAATCCTCTTCTGTATATGCCTCTTGTCGGTTTCAAGCATTGTCTCACCCGGACCTCTTGTCCCTATACCGCCGCCTAAGCGTGAAAGAACGCCTCCTAAACCTTTAAGCCTTGGGAGGATATACTTCAACTGCGCAAGTTCCACCTGAATTTTTGCTTCTGCGCTCTTTGCCCTTTGGATAAAAATATCAAGTATTACTTCATTTCTTCCTATAACCCTGCACTTTAATTTGTCCTCAAGATTTCTAATCTGCGCAGGCTTAATGTTATTAAGATCAAATACTATTAATTTTATATTTTCTTCTTCAATAATCTTTTTAATGATTTCAATGTAGCCTGTACCAAAGATATATGCAGGGTCAATTCCATCTCTTTTAATTGTCATTGTATCAACTACAATGCCGCCTGCAGTATTCACAAGGAGAATCAGTTCTTCAAGTGAATATTTGCACTTTTCACGATTTTCACCTTTAATTAAAATAGAAATTAGAAGAGCTCTATCATCTTTTGAATAGGAAATTCTATTTACTGAGGCATCCATTAAAATCTATCTTTGATCCGATTTTAATTTTGTTTTTAGCAAACCATCCTGCATTAACCTCTAATGCGTACATGGCAGGATTTATTGAACCGTATATTTTAGAAATATCAACAGGCGCCATATAATATATTTCATTTATAATGCCTTTCTTATTTATATAGGCAATATCAAGAGGTATAAAAGTATTTTTCATCCAAAAATTTAAATTCTCTTCTCTATCAAAAACAAAGAGCATACCGTCAAACTCGCCCAAGCTTTTTCTAAACATAAGTCCCTTTTCTCTTTCTGACGGCGTTTTTGCAACTTCAATATTCAGCGTAACTTTTTTCCCGCTTTCGGAGAATAAAAATATCTTATACTTGCGGTTTAAATTTTCACCATAGAGGGTTATAGTAAAAAAAATTACAAGCGACGCTAAAAATCTAATCTTAAAATTGACCATGATATTCTAACCTAAGAACCCTGTTTGGTCTCATATGCTCTTGCATTATAACTGCGATCTCAAACCCGATATGATCTAAATAATTATATTTTAAACCAACCGAATAAAGCCATTCTTTATGCTTTTTAAAATTCCAATATAATCTCTCTACCCCTGCTTCAAATCTAAAAAAATCCCCAAGAGGTATATCAAGTGATGTAAAATATGATGTTTTCCTGGGCTTATAGTACGGCTGTGCTGGCGTTCTGACTCCTATACTTAAAAACTGCTCAGAGTCAAACAGAAATATAGATCCGGTAAATACAAGATATGGTCCGTATATAACTCTATCCAATTCATTTTTTGTGTTTTCTTCAACTCCGTCATAACCGACAAAAAACGAATCATATCCTGCGCCAATAGCTATTGGAAACTTCTCCCACCCATCAGCAAACTTAACTTTAGCAATTACACCCGGTACATTAAACTCAGGTTTATCCCGCCCTATTGCGCTCTGAACATCAAATGAAACACCCAGAAAAAGTATATTATGTAATCCCAAAAAAGTTTTAAATTCCATGCCTCCGTTGTCATATTCCAAAAATGAAACTTTATATGTCCCTTTTGCAATAGTAAACGCAGTAGGTGTGTTCATTACCATTGTTTGTTTACCCTGAGCAAACAGGAATGCAGGTAGAATAATTATTATTAAAATTATCGTAGATTTTGAAATTAGGTTCATAATTTTCGCCAAAGTAGATATTTTTTACTCTATCGGCTGAATCAGTATTTTAAAATATTTTATTTTATTTATGGAAGTTGGTTTTTAGTATAAATTCTGTATAGAAATAAGCTCTCTGATTCCGCGCTCGGCAGTCTTTAGCAGTTGATTTAGTTGATCACTTGAGAAGGATGTCCGTTCACCTGTTCCCTGTATCTCAATAAAATCAAAATTCCCATTCATAACTATATTCATGTCAACATCTGCTTTGGAATCTTTTTCATAATCCAAATCAAGATGAATAATATTATCAATAAGCCCTACAGAAACGGCTGCAACGTTTGTAACAAGCGGATTTGTCTCTATTATTTTCTCTTTAAGCATCCTGTCTACTGCGAGTTTAAGCGCAATATAACCGCCGGTAATGGAAGCTGTTCTTGTACCTCCATCTGCTTGAATTACATCGCAGTCAACAGTTATTGAGTAACCGGGTATTTGGGAAAAATCTATTGCTGCCCGGAGAGATCTGCCGATAAGTCTCTGTATCTCAATAGAACGCCCGTCCCGTTTTGTAAACTCTCTCTTAGTTCTTGCCGGAGTGGAATATGGAAGCAGTGTATATTCTGCCGTTAGCCAGCCAATATTCTTTTTCTTTGCATGATCGGGTACATCCTCACTTATGCTTACTGCGCATATTACTTTAGTATTGCCCATCCCAAAAAGAACTGAGCTACAGGCATTCTTGCAAAAATCTACCTGAACAGTTATATCTCTAATTGATTGATTAATCCTGTTCAATCCTGCCTTTGAGCTCACTATCAAGATCCTTGTTTTGCAATTTAAGTTTTTTAATTTCTTCAAGATCGCTTATCTTCTGATCTATATTTTTAAAATATGGATCATAATCCTTTACAATTTTAAACTCCTCTATTGCAGAATCAATATCATCAGCAATATAGTGTTTAAGACCCTTTTTATAGTGAGCTTCAGCCTTTAGCTTATCTTCGACAGTCACAACCCTTGATATTAATTTAACAGTTATTCCTAAAGAATATACAGGTCCAAAAACTCCATTGTCTGAAAATGATGTATCTATAGTAAATGCAGTATTTTGAACTGCATAATTAAAACCAAATCCCAACGAATAAGTCCCTGCATCATTAAATCTCCATCCTCCTCTTATATACAGGAGCTCCAGATAATTAAATTCGACCCCTGCGTTAACACGGAAACTCTCTTCAAACAGGTATAAAAAATCATAAAGATCTGAAGAATTTATAATACTCTCTGTCACATCGAGATTTATTCCAAACCAGTTTGTCGGTTTATATGATGCGCCTATTCTTAACATTCTTGGAAGAGGATCATCTTTTGCTTTTGTACCTACATTGAGTATCGAAAGCCCAATATGAAAATTTTTTGCAGGGCTGTTATATGGGGAATATAAGTACATCCCTTTTAATATTCCAAAATCAACAGCAAATGAATTAATAAAAAGAGTATCCATTTTTTGATAAATATATTTTACAGACCCTCCAAGGTAAAATTCTCCAAAATCATAACCATAACCGGTTGTAAAATTACCGTTATAAAATCTGACCTTGCCTGTAGTTTCACCCTCAATATTTATTTTATCAAAATCAGGCACCCAAAACAGCGAGTTTGATATGCCAAGCCACCCATTAAATATCGGCAATGCAACACTGATATTTTCAAATCTTGAATCAAGGACCAGTTCGTTATGAAAGATTGAAAGGACAGGATATTTCAAAGAACCTAAACCTGCCGGATTATAGTACAGCGAATTAATATCACCGGTCTCTGCCGTGAAAGCTTCTCCCATTGACAAGGGTCTGCTCCCGATTCCAAGTTCAAGAAAGTCAGCCCCTGAAGTACCTGCACTCCCGTCAGCATAAAGATTATCAGCCAGAAGTAATATAATTATTAATGAAACAGTTAATAAAATTTGTTTATACATATTATCCATAGCATAGTATTGTAAATATGAAATTAAACAAGGGATTAAATCCTTATGTTTAATTCAATAAAAAATCCAATAACTCTTTGTTATTCATACAATTATTATTAATAACCTGTACTTTTATCACTTCATCTGTTGAATTAACCTTGTCAATTATATTTCTTATATCATTTATATTAGATTCAGATATTATTAATATAATTTTATCGATACTGACTCTAAAAATCAAAGATTCCTTTTTCAACAATTTCTTTATTTTTGATAGAACAAATTTTAATATAAATATATTTTCTTTAATAGAATAATCCTTTATTGTGATAAAATAACTAATTAGCTTATGATAAGAGCTTGATTTAATAAATAACTCTATAATCAACAAAACCTCTTCAAAAGAATAGTCTGTAATAGATGATCTGATACTATTTTTAAAAAAATAAGATAATAACGGAACTGCTGTAAATTCTTGCAATTTTTTAAAGATATCTTTTGGCTGAAAGACCTCTCCATATTTAAGCTCAATAATCAACAATGGAGAAAAAAATTGCTCATAATCATTTCCACTCTTTTCTAAAAGTAGAGAATCTATTAAACCGTCAAATATGGAAGATGTCTTTACAATATAAAAAGATGATTGATTTGATATATTATCATCTCTTATGAATTTCTTTGAAAAGAACGGATCTGAGCTGATTAAATCCGGTTTTATTATAAAACCCTCTGTATTTTTATCAATATATAATATCAAAGGATCGTTTATACTAAAAAAAACAGTATCTGAAAAATATGTATCCATATTACTAACTGAACTTCTATACGCCTTATCGGAAAAATTATATTTCAATATCTGATATTTTGAAAAACCACACTGAGCTAATCCTCCTGCAATATAAATAAAATCCGTTTCTAATTTCGTATCATTATTATTCGTATCACTATTAATAAAGAAATTCATTTCAAAAGGATTATAAAATGAAGAAATAACAGACAGATCATTAAAATGCTTTGAGCGATATATAAGCTTTTCACATCTCATAAGCAGGGAATTAATTTCAGAATCGCTGATCTTATCCGAATAATTTAACTGTTTATCATTCAACTCTTCATTTAAGTATATCTGATTAACAAGAGAAGATAATTCACTGTTAAATGTCTTTTCTCTTATAATATTTCTCTCATTATACTCTAATTGAGATGCCCCGTCAATATCATCTGCGGATATGATCTCAAGCTCAGATTTGATAAAATCCATTGTTTCCAAAAGAACCCTCCGTATATAATACTTAACGGAAAAAAAATGAACTATCTTTACAGACATTAAAGTTAATAAAGCAATTTTTTATTATAAAAAATGCAATTTTTTGACTAAAATATTGTTGACACAAAGAGCAATTATTTATTATTTACCCTTATCTTTAGATATATTCCTCTGTAGCTCAGTCGGTAGAGCAGTTGGCTGTTAACCAATTGGTCGTAGGTTCGAGTCCTACCGGGGGAGCATGTTGTTACCTCATTGGGCAGACACATAGTCTGCCCTTTCACTTTTCACGCGTTATTTTTAAAAGACATGTAATCTGATACTCAAAACTCTGCCATATTCATATCACCAATATATTATTAATCTCTATTTACTAACGTACTCATCATCCTGAAAAGTTCCTTTTTTAAGTACCTTGCCTGTTGAGTCATAAAGAGTACCTTTTCCATGCCTTTTATCATCTTTCCATTGACCCGTATATTTTTCTCCATTTGACCAAATATTCGTCCCTTTTCCATTTCTTTTACCATCCTCCCATTGACCTGTATATTTTTCTCCATCGGACCAAATATTTGTCCCTTCTCCATGTCTGATATCATCCTTCCATTGACCCGTGTATTTTTCTCCGCTCGCCCAAATATTCGTCCCTTTTCCATTTCTTTTACCATCCTCCCATTGACCTGTATATATCTCTCCATTTGGCCAAATATTGATTCCCTCTCCATGCCTGTCACCATTTTTCCATTGACCTGTATATCTCTCTCCATTTGACCAAGTATAGGTTCCCTCTCCATTTGTGCAATCTCCGGAAATACAAGAGCTATAAGATTGTGAATCATCTTCTGATGAATCATCATAAACATCTTCTGATGAATCATCGAAAACATGTGCTGACGAATCATCGGAAACATATTTTTGTTCGACATGCGGCCGTTGCATGCTTTGACAGGATAAAAATATACATAAAGCTATAAATATTATGACATTTTTCATTTTATTACCTCTCAGTTTAATAAGTATGAAATGTTGTAGATAAACTAATCTGAATTGTCAACAGATTTAATATCTGTTTTTTAAGTAATATTTTAATCAATATATGCTATTATTAAAAAAAGGGAATAGGCAGAAGAAAAATTTTTTGTTTTATCTGATTGTAACGTATAGGTAGATAATCCTGCAAGAAACAATCAAGCGAATAGAAAATAGCGCAGGAGCTGTTTGACAAATAACACGCAGTCAATTTTACATACTTACGTCATTGCGAGCCGTGTTTTAAGTTCGTTAGTAAAACAATATAAACTCGGCGTGGCAATCCAGTCGGATAAATTAAGACTCTGGATTGCCACACGCAGGTTACACAATCTATGCTCAAACATGGTTGAAGCGCTCGCAATGACGTAAAAAAAATCAAACACCTAAAAAATCTGCGCAAATCCTAAATCATCTGCGTGCTGCCAATAAGAAAAACTATCGTCATTAGATTTTGTTTGAAACATTAATTAAATACTCACAATGACTTAAGAATGTAACTAATTGCCTGCGCACTTACTTATCATACAACCCCATAAAAAAAATCACACAACTTATTCCGGAATCTTATTGGTCTTTCTCCATATACCCATTTTATTGGCAGCAACTATAAGTTCATCTTTAAATTTATCATTGGCTAAAGAGATTAACAACTCCGCCCTCTCCCATGTTGCTTTCCCTTTAAGCCGTACAATTCCGTTTTCAGTGACTACATAATCTATTAATGAACGAGGGGTTGTTACTATACTCCCATCTGTAAGCGTCGGAACTATTCTTGTCGATAAATTACCGTCTTTACCGGCGTGAGTACTGGAGAGACAGAGAAAACTCCTGCCCCCTTTAGATTTAAACGGAGCCATAACAAAGTCTATCTGGCCGCCGGTACCGGAAATCTGTCTGGGACCTGCGCTCTCGGAACAGGCCTGGCCAAAGAGATCAACCATAACCGTATTATTAATTGTTATCAGATTATCATTTAGCGCTGCGGTAACAGGATTATTAACATGTCTTCCGCAATGGCTTGCCATTGCAGGATTATCACTCATAAATTCATACAATTCTTTGCTCCCAAGAGCAAATGTAAAAGAGCTTTTACATCTGTCTATAGTCTTATATCTTCCGGTAATACGTCCTGCATTAAACATATCCATCATTGAATCTACAAAGACTTCCGTATGAATACCCAGATCTTTAAGATCGGAATCACAAAGGAAAGCTCCTATTGTATTAGGGAGTCCGCCTATTCCAAGCTGAATACATGCCCTGTCCGGAATCATCTTGATAATCATCTCTGCCATCTTTTTTTCGGCATCGGTTGGTCCTTTACCCTTTGGAAGAACGGCAAGAGGAGTATTACTCCCTTCAATTACATAATCAACTAAAGATATATGTATTGCATCTTCCGCTCCGCCGGGAACTCTTGGAACATTCTCATTTACTTCAAGTATTACCGCCTTCTTTGCATTTAAGCATGATTCAAGACTGTTAACATTAGTTGGACCGAACGAAAAAAATCCGGACTTATCCATGGGACTTACCTGCTGTACATATATATCGAAATGATAAAAGTCGCTGCCAAGGATGTCTTGTAATTGGCTAAATGAGACAGGATTATAAAACATAATATTTTTATCACCAAGCTTTCTATCCGCCGTATCAAAGAACCAGCTGTTACATGTAAAATGTTCATGCGTTGCATCTATTGATGTTGTAATATAACTCGGCTGCATACCTGCGCATTGAGTTATCTGAACATTAAGGAGTTCCTCTTTTCTTGCCGAAAGTTCTCTGTCAAAATCAACAGGTCTCCCTAAAAATACTCCATATAATATGCGGTCATTTGATTTAACCATCTTTGCGGCATCTTTTGCGGATATGAGTTTGCTTTTATACAAATCATTATACTGAGAATTTTCTATTTTTGCCATACTTGTTACCTGAAATTAATATAATTTTTTACTAAAAATTTTAATAGCTAAATACATAACTGTAAACTATAAAAAAGTGTCAAGTATAAATAACATATACATATCAACTGTCCACAAAAAATATACGGAACTATATTTAAAACAGTCTGCTTACTCGACCTATCTCCTCTTTTGCCTGCTTAACCATATCCTCTATTACTTCAGCGCAGGATTTAACATCATAAATTCTGCCTAAAGACTGTCCCATCATCATTGGCGCTATATCAACATCCCCAGTATCCCACGCCGCCTTGCACCTTTCACCTGTAATTAACGTTGCAAGTTCCATAATCCCTGCGCCTCTTGCCTCTGCTGCAAGTATCTCTTCAACAATTTTATTCTTTATAGCTCTCCCTTGAAGATTTACAGATTTACAGATCAACGTTGTGTCATTCTCCTGCCTTTTAAGAATCTCTCTCTTTATATTATCATGAACCGTACACTCGTTTGTTGCCATGAAACGCGTTGCCATCATTACACCCTCAGCGCCTAAAGACAGAGCGGCTGCTAAAGATTTACCATCAGCTATACCTCCAACCGTAACAACAGGTATCTTAACAGTTTCGGCAATTTTCGGAGTTAATACCATTGTTGTAACATCTTCATTAAGGGGATGTCCTCCTTCCTCTATACCTGCGGCATATATGCCGTCATAACCGGCATGTTCCGCATGTTCTGCATGTCTGACAGATCCTACTTTATGAAACATCTTTACGCCGGCTTTTTTAAGCATTGCCATACAGTCTTTATTGAATTTATCAAGCGGCGTTCCGGAAACCTCAATACCTGCAACCTTCTCCTCGGCGCAGATTTCAAGGTTTCTTTTATGGTCTATAGTTTGAAACGACGGAAGTATTGTTATCCCAACCATAAAGGGTTTATCCGTTAACTTTTTGGTTTCACGAATTGCATCTCTCAACTCGTCCGGCGACTTATAATTTCCCGCAGTTAAATTCCCCATACCCCCGGCATTTGATATTGCAGCAGTGAGCTTTGGCTCTCCGAGTAAATACATAGCCCCGCAAATAATTGGGTATTTTATTCCAAACATCTCTGTAATTCTTGTTTTCATAATATTATCTCTCTATAAATTATTTTACGCTGTTTATTTTATACAAAGTGATTTTATAAATCTTCTATAATGTGACATAAATGTTACATACTTTTTCATTATCTAAATGGGAGTATAAGTCTTTTAATGTCAAGTTTTTTATTGCTTGAAATCTTATCAAAAATCTATGCAGTTGCCTAATATATTTTAATTCTACAACAAATAATATGGATAAAATAATTAGACAAACCTCTTAAATGTCATGCCATATTTTGCTATATCTTTATAAGATGCTTTACATTTTATTACTCATATAGTAAATTCAATTTTAGAGGTAAATTCATGGAAAACTTAATGTTCGATTATAAGTCTCTTGGAAAAGATTTAGCTGTTCCAGAAGATATTATTCAGAAGTTTGAAAAAGAAGCTCATAATGAATTCCCATTTGATAATATGTTAATGGAGATTCATATTCTAAGGGCAATAAAATCCTATGCAAAAGCAACAACACGGATGGCTATTATTGAAAACTAAAATATATTTGGATACTACTATTATAAGCGCCTTATTTGATAAACGAACTCCTGAAAGAATGTCTCAAACTCAACAATTTTGGAAACATATCAATGACTATGATATTTTTATCTCTGAATTAGTCTTTGATGAAATCAAAGCAGCATCACAGCCATTACAGGAGAAAATGTTAGAAAAAATTTCAAAATTTGCATCGTTATCTATCACTGGCGATGCGGAATATTTGGCAAACTTATACATTAAGAGTGGTATATTTCCAGAAAAATATTTAGATGATGCTTTACATACTGCATTAGCATCAATTAACCAGATAAACATATTATTGAGTTGGAATTATACCCATTTAGTAAAAATAAAAACACGTCGTATGGTCGCTTTAATAAATACTATTAATAATTATAATCCTGTTGAAATTATTACCCCTCCTGAATTGTAATAAATATTCCGATAACACAAAAGTAGTTATCTTCCAAAATCATTTTAAGTCACTTGCCAAAATAACAGATAAAAGCACAGCAACATAATGGCATATAGCGGCAGAAAGTACAAAGAAATGCCATATAGCGTGACTGTAATATATTCTTTTACTCAAATAAAAAACAGTGCCGACCGTATAAAGCCCGCCGCCTACTGTAAGCATCACCAAAACAGGCGTTGGCAAAATATTAAAAAACCTTTTACCGCCAACCAGTAAAATCCAACCCATTGCAATATAAACTATTGTGCTGAGAACCTTTAATTTCCCTGTAAAAAACAATTTAAAAATTATTCCGAGCAAAACAAATGACCATTGAATAACCAAAATCGTTATGCCGAAACCGTCAAGCATATACACAAGTAAAAACGGCGTATAAGTTCCGGCTATCAATATATAAATGGAAATATGATCAAGAACGCGCAATGTTTTTTTTATATCTGTATCTCTCGCACTGTGATACAGGGTACTGAATGTAAATAGCATTAAAAAACTGAAAGAGTAAATTGTTGCTCCCACAATGGCGGGGATGTTGCCTGTTTTAGCTCCTATGGCGGAAAGTACGGGAATGCTTGCAACTCCAAACAAAATTCCCATTCCATGAGTCAGCGCGTTTGCCATTTCATATTTTAAATCTTTCCGGTCTTCCATAATTTTTCCTTTTTTTGCAGAGTGTAGAAAATATATTATATCGTGGCATATTTTAGTTTATCTTTCATTTTATCGCTTTGACATCTACTCTTCTAAATGTTTCAAAACATCTGCCGTCGGACTGTATAGTTCTATTTATCATCATTTCAACAACTGTATTTCTGAAATCTTCTTTTTTCCTGTCTGGAATATGGATTATAAACGGCACTAAACTTGGTTGATCTATCCACTTTGTCATTTCATCACTATCGGAAAAATATCTGTCGGCATTTTCAAAACCAACGTGTACCTGGTTAAAACCCGCATTGGTAATTAATGATTCATATTCCTCTTTTGAAGGCATATACCAAGGCCATTCAAAATTGACGAAATATTCTTTATAAGCATTCCAGTTCATTACAGTTTTCACAGTGTCAAAGAAATTAGAACAATTGCCTTCACCACCAAAGTTCCATCTAATGATGCCGTTCGGTTTCAAAGCAACAAGAACGTTTTTCAAAAGCCTTTCATGATTTTTGACCCAATGAAGCGCTGCGTTTGAGAAAATGACATCAAAACAATTCACAAAATCCATATCATTAATATCCTTGCAGATAAAAGTGAGATTGTTTTTTTCGTACTTTTTTGCAGCTTCAATCATCCCGATAGATGCGTCAATTCCAATAACTTTTCCGTTCGGAACCAGTGTAGATAATTGTTCCGTCAGAATTCCGTCACCACAGCCAAGGTCAAGTATTACCTCATCTCCGTTAAACTCTAATTCGGAAATCAGCCTGTTGCCCCATTCTTTTTGATGCTTTGAGGCTTGCTTATATTTTTCTCCATTAAATTCAAAGGTAGTCATTTTTGTTATTTATATTTTCATTTTTCCATTAAATAAGAGAGGCTGCTATGGAAGCAGCCCCTCTCTATCTATTAGTGGTGAGCATCATGCTCATCATGTTCAAGATGTGGGAAAAGCGGGAACCACTTTACAAAAGCCATATATATAAGAATCATTACTGCAAATACGCCTATAGTTATACTCCATTCCTGTATTGTTGGGAAATAAGAGGTAAATCCCTTCCATGGAAAGTTCGGCGCAGAGAAGCCGTGAAGAAGAACACTGAGCTTGCTTATTGCTATTGCTCCGACACCGCAGCCAGCCCCAATAACCATAAATTTTTCCTGCTCTCTGAACTTCTTAATGTTAAGGAATATAATAGGTCCGGCAAATAATAACAGTTCAAGGACTAACATCCATATACCGTAGTATCCGCCCCACATATCAAGATATTCCCTTCCGCCCATTTTGGCATAACCGACAGCGGCATATATATCATATATCCTGAATAAAAAGTAGAATATAAATATAAATCCCGATACTCTTGTTAATGTCCTGAATGTATCCATTGGTACAAGTTCTTTATTCATAATTTTCCCTGCTATATATGGAACAAGAGTCATAAAAGACGTTCCTCCTGCCATTGCAGCTACAACTGCCATAAAGAAAAATGTTGGTGAGAACCATACGGTTTTAGCATACAGAGCTCCCCACATACCTCCACCGAGAGAACCTTGATGGAAAAATGACAGGAAAGTTCCGCCCGCAGCCATTGTCCACATTAACATATGCATATAGTGCGCTATTGCAGCTATATATTTGTTCTTTTTCAAAACTTTATTTTCAAGAACAGTCGGGATTAACTCAATGATCAATATACAAAAATAAAATGATAAGCAGAAGAAAACTTCTGTCAACATTGAATGAGGATATACCCCTTTACCCCAGTTAGGATATGCAAATCCAAACCAGCACCTTAAGGGCTGTCCAAGGTCAAAAAGTAGAAATACAAATGTAAAGAGATAACACATAAATCCGATAAGAACCGTTGAGTTGATTATTGGTTTCAGTTTATCTACCCTGAAAATATAGAGGAGATAACCTGTTGTAAATGCTCCCCCGCCAAGCGCAACAAGACCAAGGTCTCCTATAATCCATGCGCCCCAGGTAAAGTTATTATCCATATCCGTATATCCTAACCCCCAGAACAGGATCTGAATAGCAAAGATTCCGAAGAGAAGAGCGAGAACAAACAGCACATAAAGAGCTATTCTCATGTTTTTACTCGTTCCCTCAAAAATTCCGTTGTAACAAGCTGTAATACATTTTTTAATTGTTTGCATTATAAACTCTCCTTTTACCTTAATTTAGGAGTTCTTTTTAAACCGCATCATATCGCGGAGCCACTTCTGGCTTGTTAAATAATATACCTTAGGGTTAGCAAAATCTTTCTTCTTTATAAACTGCGCCCTTTTTTCTTCCGGCTCATCATCAATAGAGTGCGCTAATCTTGCGGCTCTCTCCGATGCTGCTAATTTAGAAACTTCGGAATTAGGATCATTTAAATCGCCGAATACCATTGCCCCTGTAGGACATGATGATACGCATGCAGGCGTATAGAGTACGGCATTTATATCTAAGTTACCTTTAGCGACTTCCTTATCCCTCTCTCTCTTCCATATATGGCTGCAAAAGGTGCATTTTACTATAGTACCCCTTGATGCAATAGATACGTCACTGCTGAGCGACTTCTTAAAATTTCCTTCATATCTTGGTTTCCACCAGTTGAAAACCCTTGCCTCATAAGGACATGCAGCCTGACAATATCTGCATCCTATACATCTTGACCATATTTGGCTTACTACTCCGTCTTCTCCTACATCTGTTGCAACAGCAGGACATACAGAGACGCATGGAGCTTGAGGATCCTTTGTTCCTCCTTCGCACTGCTGGCACATTTTAGGAAGATATGCAGTTTTAACATCGGGAAATTTTGCATCTCTATCGTTAGTTACTTTCATAAGTTCAAGGAAAGCGACCCTTTTGGGGACATCGGAGTCATCTTCAAATATCGGCATATTATTTTCCTGATTACATGCAAGCGAGCATTTACCGCACCCTGTGCATTTATCAAGATCAATTGCCATTCCCCATTTTCTTTTCATTTTATTTTGATTTAATTTCTTTTCCATGACTTACCCCTTAACTAATTTTGACGCGTGTTGACCACCAGTCAGCCGTCCCTGTGAGAGGATCAACGTCAGCAGCCATAATTTTTTTAGGATTAACCCCTTTATCATTCCCATACTTTGTGTATGACTCATGTCCAAAACCTATAGGTATGGCAATTGTATCCGGGGCAACAGTATCGGTTAAATGAACATAAACCTTAGCAAGTTTTCCTCTTGCGGATTTAATTACTATTGATCCGTTTTCGGAAAGACCGTATTTTTTTCCTGTTTCCCTATTAACCTGCACAAGGAGTTTCCCTCTGTAAAATACAGTCGGGTCTATACTCTTTATAACATAAGGAAATGCCAACCCGTCGCCGTCGCCTAAGAGAGGAATTTCAGCAGGTATCATAGTAAGAGGATATTCCGTGTCGGCTAATTTTTTCTCAATCGCATCTAACTCATTTTTAATCTTTTCAACATTAAACGAGAACCTTGCGTTAGATGCTGTTTCCTTATTAGTTAATGCTTTATATGCATCTATTCCTTTTGTAAACGGGAAAGTATTCTTTGTCTTATCAACTGCTTTAGAGAGTTCGATTATTATATCCTTGGCATCTTTAGATTCTTCAAAACTCTTAGCAACCGGTTTGTTTTCAGGCGTTACAGTTTCAAGGAATGAAAGTGACGGAAGAATATAATCTGCATAATTTGCCGAATCGTTCATTATAGGATTTATTGATACTACAAAAGCTTTTCCCATTTTTGATTTTAATTCATCCCCAAGTACACTCTTATATACAGGATCAGAGTCGTTTAGAAATAACGCTTCAAAAGCGCCGTTTTTAATAAAATCATCAAGTCCTGCAAATTCTCCCTTATATGAAACTCCGCTGTTTGTCATAAGGGAAACAGCTTTTGATTTTACTAATGTGTTTAAGCAATATATTGCTATTATCTCTGCCGAAGATGCGCTGACACCGTTACCGCCCTTTCCTGCAACAGCAACCGGATTTTGAGCCTTGCTGAAATCATCCCCTATTTTCTTTATGGTTTCAACGCTTACACCGGTGTATTTTGAAACATTTTCAAGCGTGAACTTGTTAATGATCAGTTGTGACCATTTGCCGAATTCTTCTCCTGCAGAATTTAATCTCTTTTCCATAATTAAATAATTGGCAATACCAAATGCAAGAACAGCCTCTGTGCCGGGCTTTACAGGAATCCATTCCGATGCTTGTGATGCTGTCATTGAACATACAGTATCAGCCTGTACAATTTTTGTTCCTTTCTTTTTCCATTGAGTGAACATCTTTTGCATATTAGCCGATTGTCCCCAGCCCTCAATAAGTTTTGCTCCGAAACTTAGTATATAATCTGTTCTTTCAAAATCGTAGTTTATATATCCGCCGATTGCATTTGAAGTAAGAGATTTGAGAGAAGGCTCATAATAGACATTGTTACTCCCTGCAGCTTTAACAAATTTTTCCATTAGTTGACCGTTAAGAGATTCATTTTTATTTATAGCTGCTATTGAATTCCCTTTTCCTTCTTTTATAAGAGAATTCATCTTTTCTGAAATCTCTTTAATCGCCTGCTCCCATGATATTGATTCAAATTTACCGCTTCCTTTGCTTCCGGTTCTCTTAAGCGGTGTTGCAATTCTTTCAGGATGATAGAGTAACTGCAGCGCATTTGCGCATGAAGGACAAACTCCTTCTTTTGATTCAATCTTTACAGCTCTATCGCCTGCCATTCTGACAGATACCTTACATCCGTTAGGACATGCGTCATTTACAGCTTCAACATATTTTTCTATTCCTTTAACCGGTACATATTGATCTTGTGTCCATTCAGCTAGCCACTGAAAACCAAGAAAAGGAGCACCGGAAAAAACCCAACCGGAGAGACCGCCAAGCACAGCGCCCCCGCCTAATTTCAAAAAGTCCTTTCGTTCTATTTTTTTCATAAGATTAACTTACTCCTCTCAAGTTTCTTTACTAATCGTGGCATACGGCACACTGATTACTTATGTGAAGTGCAGTATGACAGTCCATACACTGTCCCATCAACATTTTACCTTTAATCATCTTGGTATTTGTTGAATGGAGTTTATCGCCGTGGCATGATCCGCAGCGCGCCTTTAATCTTCCATCTTCAAATTTAGCAGTCATTACAACACTATGACTGAAATATACCAGATCCGGCTGTTTTGCAAATGATCCCCATGGTCTGTCTTCATCCTTATAGGAATCAAAATCCGCTATTCGTCTTATCTGTGAATTTGCAGCCTTATCTCTGACATGGCATGATGTACATTCGCCTACAGATGGAGTACCTAAAAATCTACCATTTCCACCTACTAATTTACCGTCTTTAGTTCCTTCATATCTATGGCATGTTGTACAGTCTTTAATCCCATAGTTTTTAATGTGACTTTGATGATTAAACGGGATTGGTTTTGCCGCATCTGCCTGCATAACGCTGTCACAGCCTTTTTGAGATATTCCGAAGAAAATCCAGGTAAAAATTATAAAAGGGGTAAAAAAAAGCAACAATGAACGTCTCACAAAAAATCTCCTTTTATTATTTATTTTTGAATGAGTTGAAATCTTAACTTATTTAAAGTTTTTTATAATATAAAAACCTGCAAAAATTAAAACATATAACCTAACAGGACTATTCTATATTATATCTAAAATATAAAATGCAAAAATCATAAAAAATTTACACTTATTTTAAGTAAATATTTACAAGCCCTATATTCTATATAAACTTTCATTTAATAAAAATATTTTTACATAAATGTCAACAAAAATAAAAAAAATTTATAATATGTTGTAATAAATAATGAAATTTTATTAATTTTAACATTATTAAGAAGAAAATAATTAATACGCAAAGTAAAAAAAGATATTATACTTGAAGTATAATCAAAGACTGCAAGATATTTTAATAAAATATTAACAAAGTATTAAAAATGAACAAATTTGATAAATTAAATATCCTTGAAAAAATACCAATAAATCTTCCGGAAAAGGAGATATTTTCAAGATTAAAGTATAATATTCATAAAACAGTAATTGATGATGCCTCTATGAAAAAAATTATTACCAAAATAAAGAATGGTTTCTCCTTTTGTGAACCAAAGGGGGCTTGGCTCAGGCTAAAAATTGCCGATAGGACAGATGAATCTGTTATTTTTGTAAACGGTATTTCCATAAAAAGTAAATCCATAAAAGAGCTTCTTATAAGGAGTAATTCTGCTCTTTTTTTGTTTGCAACAGCCGGATCAAAGATAGTTGAGATGGCTGAGGATTCGTTTAAAAAGGGGGACAGTTCGGGCAGCGTAATCTATGATGCTGTCGGCAGTGAAACAGCAGAGTCTGCAATTGAGTGGTTAAATGAATATGTTAAAAAAGAATTAAGGAGAAACGGCGAGAGCTTAACTAAGATGAGATTTTCTCCGGGATATGGAGATTTTCTCCTTGAAAATCAGAAACATTTTTTCGACCTGTTGAATATGAAAGATTTTGGCGTAAGCCTGAGTGAAAAGTATATTTTCTCTCCAGAGAAGACTGTTACTGCCATAGTTGGAATAGAATCTTTAGAATAGAATCTAATAAAGAGATTTAATAATGAATAAAAGAGAGTTTAAAGAGTTTTTAAACGCCGGACTTGTAATACTTGACGGCGCAACAGGTACAGAGCTTGTAAAACGTGGAATGCCCATAGGCGTATGTCCCGAACTGTGGTGTGTTGAAAATCCTCAAGCCGTAGAAGATCTTCAAAAGAGATATGTTTCGGCAGGGAGTCAAATTATATATACTCCTACATTTGGCGGCAACAGGTGTAAGTTAGAAGATTTCGGAATTGGAAACAGGGTTTATGAAATAAATTTTAAGCTGGCAGAGATGTCTAAAAAAAACGCAGGGAACGCATTGGTATTCGGAGATATGGCTCCCACAGGGAGATTTATTGAACCGTTCGGCGATCTTGCATTTGAAGCCGGTGTGGAAATCTTTAAAGAACAGGCAAAAGCTCTCCTTGATGCCGGAGTTGACGGATTTGTAATTGAGACAATGCTTGATATACAGGAAGCAAGAGCAGCTCTCATAGCTGTAAAGGAACTATGCGATCTGCCTGTAATTGTAAGTATGACGTATGAAAAAGACGGACGCACACTCAATGCAACCGATCCCGTCTCTGCTCTTATTACGCTGCAATCACTCGGCGCGGACGTTGTCGGATGCAATTGTTCATCAGGTCCGTCGGATATGTTAAATATTATCAGAGAGATGAGAGATTATGCTAATGTTCCTCTCCTTGCGAAGCCTAATGCGGGAATACCAAAACTCATAGACGGCGTTACTGCTTTTGATATGGGCGCAGATGAGTTTGCATCATATATAGATGATTTTGTCTCTGCCGGAGTCGAACTTTTCGGAGGATGCTGCGGAACAACGCCTGAACATATAAGCGCAATAGCAGACAGAGGCAAGGGCAAAAAGGGAGCGGCTCATTCTGTAAAAAAAATATCAGCCCTGTCCTCTGCGAGAAAAACTGTTTTCATAGGAAATAATATGCCCTTTACAGTCGTCGGCGAGAGGATAAATCCAACGGGGAAAAAAGCATTTCAGGAAGAGCTGCGTCAAGGTAAAACAGGCATGGTACAGGATTTTGCCTTGGACCAGGAGATTAAAGGCGCGGTTATACTTGATGTGAATATGGGTCTCTCCGGAATAGACGAAAAGGCTATGATAGTAAAATCCGTAAAGCTCTTAGCTAAAACGAGCGACCTCCCTTTGTGTATAGATTCGACAGTCCCTGAGGCAATAGAGGCTGCTCTGAGAATCTATCCCGGCAGAGCGATTGTTAATTCCATCTCGGCAGAGAGAGAAAGAATAGAGAAAACATTGCCTGTTGCGGCAAAATACGGCGCAATGTTTATACTTCTTCCATTGAATGACGAAGGCATTCCTCCCACATTAAACGAAAGAAAAGATATAGTAAACGATGTACTTGATGAAAGCAAAAAGTACGGATACAAAAAAGAAGATATTGCAGTTGACGGACTTGTAATGACCATAAGCTCGGATAAGGACGCGGCAAATATGACCCTTGATTTAATCGAATGGTGCAGTAAAGAAATCGGAATAAATACAATATGCGGACTGTCCAATGTCTCATTTGGTTTACCTGCAAGAGAACATATAAATGCTTCATTCTTGGCAATGGCTGTTTCGAAAGGGCTTTCAATGGCTATTGCAAATCCCCTGTCTGAAATCTTAATGGATACGGTCTTCTCATGCAGCGCTTTGGCAGGGAGGGATAAAAATCTTACAAGGTATGTAGAGAGATTTACTAAAACAATTGAAAAGACAGCGCCTAAAGATGATAACATCTCCCCTGAAAAAATGGTTTATGAATCCGTACTCCGCGGCAGGGATGACAGGATAGAATCCGAAGTTAATAGCGCAATAAAATCAGGCATAGAACCTCAAATACTCATAGATAATTTTTTAATACCTGCAATTACACTTGTTGGTGAAAAGTATGAAAAAAAGGAATTTTTTCTCCCTCAACTTATAATGAGCGCAGACACAATGAGAAAAGCGTTTGCAATTCTCGAACCGATGCTGTCCGTTACTCAATCAAAAAAAATCGGTAAGATTGTAATTGCAACAGTCAAGGGAGACATTCACGATATAGGAAAGAATATTGTAGCATTAATGCTGCGCAATTACGGATTTGAAGTAATAGATCTTGGAAAAGATGTTGCGGCAGAAAAAATTATTGCAAGCGCCGAAGAAGCGAAAGCAGATATAATAGCTCTCTCTGCGCTGATGACAACAACTATGACGGAGATGGAGACTGTTATAAAACTCTCTAAGAAGATGAGTCATAGCTTTAAGTTTATGATAGGCGGGGCAGTAGTTGACCAGCACTATGCCGATAAAATCGGCGCAGACGGTTATTCTATTGACGCGCTTGAGGCGGTTAAGCTTGCGAAGAGTCTTATTCAAAGAGTTCAAGCGCCTCTTTGAGTATATCTTTAATATTTTCCGCCTCTGAGGAGTCTAATATAACGGCAACAGGTTTAAGCCTTATAGTTTTTTCCGATGAGAGTTTTATTCTAAATTTGGATATTTCCTTTGTGATTGTCTGTTCAAGATTTTCAGCCTTTTTTAAATAGTGATCGGTTATGATAATAGCGATCTTTTCGCTGTGCAGAAAAAGTTCAATAGTCTCAGCAGACTGTTTAATAACAGGATAGATGATCTTTAATACTGTATTTTTTTGTTTCTCGTTTATTTCAATGTCACGGAAAACATCTAATAAGAGAAGTTTAAAAGCAGTATCAATTTTTTGCGCAGAATATATCTGCTCGGAGAGCTTCATCTTAAAGTATGCAGAACTGTAGAATCCTGTTTCACGGTCTATTATTATGTTATTAATAACAAGGTATTCTTTAATGTCCTTTGCAATATCTTTTACTTCGGAATATGTTTTCCCTACATCTAATGTCTGACCTGAATCTTTAAGTCTAATCTCAATAAGACCGATTAAAGATTCGTCATCTGCAAGGGGAAGTCTGAATGTTTTTCCATCATCAATAATATGCGGACCTGATTTTTTTGCGCCGCTGAGTTCGGATATTTTTATATTGTCAAACAGCGACGAATCAATGCGTAAAAATGTTTTATCCCTCAACTCATAAGATTTTGACAGCTTCCCTTCCATCTTCTTTATATATAATACAATAGATTCAGGCTTCAACTCTTCATAGAGTTTTTTGAAGAGTCCCAATACTCTTGAATTAAGCGTATCAACGGCAATTTCAGTTTCAGGTTTACTCCTGCGAATCATTTCATTGCTGTTACTATCCTTTAATGTACCTGCTGCAGGTGAAAGATAATTTTCATCAAGCTGTTCCGCATTAAAAACTTTTATTTTTTCATGTGTATCTGTTTTTTTAGCTGATCCTTGTTTATCTGCCCCTTGTTTATCCGAAGATATATCTTCCTCTTCATCTTTTGATTTAAGCACTATTGTCTCTTTTCTGTTTAGCATTGATATTACAAGACCCGTAAGCGCAATAATTACACATATTAGAAGGAGTATTTCAAAAACCAATATCACAAGAGTCTTTTTATCAAGTTTGAATGTAAAAAAGAAGAAAGCCTTATGTTTACCCGAATTGAATTGAGATATGTAAAATTTTTCTATCCCTCCCTTGCCGTTATTATAAGATCTTACAACAGGTTCTGTCTGCGCGTTGGAATTAAAATTTTTTTCTTTAATATCACTGATGATATTGTCAAGTACAGCCTTAGACTTAATCAATTGATCGCTTTTAATCAGACTTTGAAAATTATCATATCTATCTATAATAGCCAAAGCCGCGGCAGACTGGTCATTTAACATTATTTCGTTGAATATTTTTTTTATTCTTGCGGAATCAGGCGATTCTTCTCTGAGAAGATTATCTACCTGAGGTTTGATTTTTTCAGATTTTAGTTTAATTCCATCTATGTATTTTTTTTCAATGCTTTCGGTTCTTAAAAGATAGTACGGAGTAAAAATACAAGCCGCTATAACCATAAGTATTGCAATATTTTTTATTTTAGATTTCATTTAATTCCTGCCATTTTTGCTTATTTAACCCCTTAATAATTTATCTACTCGTTTCTTTTGCGCGTCGGTTAATGATTCGCGTCTTTTCAATAATGTTTCCTTAAATTTTTGCGAGTTATGTTTGTCTATGCAGACAAAAGCCCTCTCTGCGTGCTGCCCTACTTCTTTTGGTCTGCATTTTTCCAAATGTTCAATAATTATCGGAAAAATCTTTTTCTCATATTTTTTATCCGCTTTAACCAATTCCGCAAAAACACTTATACTGTTATCAACGGTAATAACACTCCCTGACCTGTAGGCTTTTACAATAATGTCCAAATTTTTAAATATTTCATCGGGATTCAGAGACGCAATTTTTGACAGCGCTGTCATGGAACCCCATATAAGCCTGTTATTTTTTGATTTTAATAATCGGATAAAATTGCCTGCATATTCCGAAATAAGTTCAGGTTCAATTTCGGCAATTTCATATAAAACTTTTATACAATCATTTGCAATCTGTTCCTTTGGATTATTCAATCCGTCAATGATTTCCTTTATGCCTTTTTTATTTTTTGTTTCCGCTAATTCTTTTGCCAATTCCATATTAGGCTCTTCATCATTCCTGCCAAGTGAATACGCTAATTTTTCTATCATGTTTTAATCTCTATCTTAATATATTTTTTGAACAGATCTGTTGCCCTTATTTTCACATTTGAGTAACTCTTTTCATTCTCATAGACTTTGTTCCCAAGTATATTTCAAAAAATATCAAAGCGCCGTATCTCTCTTCAGAACCAGCGTCGAATCTTAAAGAAAATAATCATAATTAAAGCAAGCAGCCCCATACCGCCTAACACAATAAAGTAACCGAGAGGATGTCTTAATTCCGGCATAACTTCAAAATTCATACCATATATTCCTGCAATGAAAGTTAATGGAATAAATATTGCAGATACAATCGCCAGTATTTTCATTACTTTATTCATTTGATATGATAAGACAGATACATTTACTTCCGTTATAGTTGACAGCCAATCACGGTAGTTTTCTACGGTTTCTAATGCGTTATTTAAATTTTCCTGTAAATCCTGTAAAAACGGTTTTAATTCATCGCTTATTAACAGTATCTTCTTACGGTGTATTGTCATAAGATTATCCCGTAAAGGCAATATTGCGCGTTTTATATAAAAAAGATTTTTTTTCGTATCCTGAATCTCCGTAATAAATGTATCGTCGCTTGTTTTTACAGCGCGATCTTCAAAATTTTCAATATCTTCTTCTAAATGAGCCAGAGTAAGATAATATTCGTCAACCACAGCGTCAATCAGCGAATATGCAAGATAATCCGACCCCATTCTGCGAATTTGTCCAACGTTTTCTAAAATACGTTTTCTGATACCATCGAAAGGATCGCCTGCTATTTCCTGAAAAGTTATAACCATTTTTTTCATTATGATCATACTTATCTGATCAATATAAAACTCTTCTATATATTCAAATTGATTTTTCATTTTCTTGCAATTTAATTTTAAAAACCGTTTTTGTTTATCACATATTTGATGAAATGATTCTTCATGTTGTATTGATTTGAACGATATAAAACTGTAATTATCGAATGCTTCAACTTTAGGCTGTTGTTCCGTATTAAGAACGTCTTCAATAGTCAAAGAATGAATGTTATACTTTTCTGCCAATTTTTTTATGGAGTCAATATCATTTAAACCGTTAATATTTATCCACGTTATTCCGTCATTTTTATATAAGGGTAATTCATCAACTGTTGATACTGTATGTATTTCTGCGGAGGATAAGTTAAAAGTTAAAACAGATATATCCATCTCCTCTGCAGGTCTATCTCCAACATAGACAGGAGTTCCGGGCGGCAATCCAATATTCTTTTTGCGTAATGTTATGCTTTTCATGTTGATTGATTTCCATGTTTTAATTTTATTAAATTTTTTGTTCTGTCAACAATATTTTGTAATTTTTTAACCGACCGACCAATCGTATAGACAAGGCATGCCTTGTCTATACAAATTTATCCATACAAATAATAATTCGTAATTCAATAAATTTCGTGTGAACAAAATCAAAAAATTAAAACCCGCAAAAAATTAAATCATATATTACAAAATTGGCATATTTCAATATACGGCAAAAACATCTATCTGTTTAACATATACAACAGTGACGCCGCCGGACTTTTGTTACAGCCTCTCCTGCCACAACAAAAACCTATTAAACTCATTGCTGTTCAAAAGACTCTCCGCTATAGCTCTATAACCCTCAGATGTGAAATGACTTGAATCTGCAAAAAATTTTTTTTCATGAATTTCAGGGATAATAAAATTTATACCGGCACCGGACAAATCTTCCTTTATATTTGAAATTATAGAATAATATCTCTCCCTGCTTTTATCTGTAAGCATATATGTATTAAACGGCGTGATTAAAACAATAATATCATTTGCATTTTCTTTAAGGCAGGAAAGAGTTTTTAACATGAACTTCCATTGCATGGATTTTTCTATCTCTACCCAGTCTGTGTTCTGTCTGTCAAACCGGTCTAATCTCATAGCTGCCGGAAGGATATATGCGTCGGTTGAAGCGCCTGTAAAATAATCTGTAATGGCGTTATGAGGATGTTCAATTGTCCATGTGTAAAAATTTTTTTCTTTAAAGCAATTCATTTTAATATGCTCTATCCATATAAACGGCAGTAATCGTGAAATCATTGCCGAAAGTCTGTCTTCAATATTCGGATTATATGACGGAATTTTGGGATAAACCTGCGGCAGAAGTTTTTTATGGTTTATATTACTTTCGGGCTCGCCTGAAAGATCATGCTTTAACGAACTGATCCAGAGAAGATTAAATCCTACAATGATCTTCCTGTTTCTTAATTCCGAAGAGTAATTTTCAATCAACCCATTCATTACAATGGGGTATGACCCTTCAAGTCCCATGTTTGCAAATTTTTTATCTTTACTAAATCTATTCATGTATGCCGTCAAAGTATTATCTTCGGAAACATAGTGCCCCCATATTACCGAATCTCCAATAACTTGTATTAAATTATTAGATGCAGCATATTTTGAATATTTTTTGTAGAGATAATAATCTTCATTCAGGCTATGGGGTATTCTGTAGTTTTCTGTAAAATTGTTATATGAAGTTATAGTGGAGATATAGCCGAGAGCTAATACCACTACTATAATAACAGTTATTAATATATACCTTATCTTATTCATTTCCCTCCGTGCTAAAACTGAAAGTATATAAACTCACCCTGTCCATTTGAAACTAAGAGAAGGAGATAAACAATCATAAAACATGATGCTAATACTTTAAAATATCCGTTTTCAATAAACCCAATCTTTTTATACTCCTTGAGCCATTGAAATATATATGACACCAGAATAAGAAAAATCATATATAACGGAATCTGCGGCAATGTGAAGTTTGTAGTGAATATTCTCTCCACAAAAATAAATCCGTCTGCAATATTATTTGACCTGAAAAATATCCATGTAAATACTATTATCATAAATACAAAAATTCTTTTAATCCATAAAGGTATTTTAGACATATACTTTATCCTTTTAAAGATTTTACTCATGGAATGAACCACGCCATGAATAAATCCCCAGAATATAAAATTCAACGAAGCTCCGTGCCACAATCCCGATACAATCATTGAGATGAATATATTTCTTATCTCTTTTGATTCACCTTTTCTGTTTCCGCCAAGTGGTATGTAAAGATAATCTCTGAACCATGAAGAGAGGCTTATGTGCCAGCGTCTCCAAAAGTCTCCCGTACTTGATGCAATATACGGCAGGTTGAAGTTATCCGTTAAGTCAATGCTTAGTGTTTTGGCAATGCCTCTCGCCATATCCGTGTAGCCGCTAAAGTCAAAGTATATCTGCCATGTAAAGGCTATTGCGCCGCAAATCAAATCAATAGATGTAAAATTTGACGGATTGCCGAATATACTATCCGCATACAGTTTAAAGTAATCTGCAAGTGCAACTTTTTTAAAGACTCCTAATAAAAAAAGATAACTCCCATCAAAAAAATCACCCATTTTTATCTTTTGCCATTTTTCTATTTGAGGTATAAGTCTGTAACCGCGTTCAATTGGTCCGGATAAGAGTGACGGAAAAAATGATATAAACGATGCATAGTGAAATATGCTCTTTGCTTTTTCGACTCTATCGTAATAAAGATCTATTGTATTGCCAAGAGATACTAACAGAAAAAATGAAATTCCAACAGGCAAAATCATATCAGGCTCTGTTAAGGAATAACCATATCCAAGCGCATTGAACAATTCATTAATTGCGCTTATTATTAAACGGGAGTACTTAAATACGGAAAATATTAGAATAACATTTATTATACTAAGGAGCAAAAATATTTTTTTATTCTTACTCCTGTTCATTGCAGCAACAATATAGTAATCAAATACTATTACCCACAATAAAACCAAGAGATACAGGGGATTAAAATATCCGTAAAAGATAAATGAAGCTATGAGTATTATGTTTCTTTTCCAAACGGAACTATCTTTTAATGAAAATAAAAAGTAAACTAAAACAAAAAAAAGAATAAAAGTCCATGAATGGAAAAGCATTACCTGTTTAATCCGCCTTTTTTACGCATCTGAATCCTATGGTGTCTTTAAGAGCGCACGCGTCATTGATAGATATGTCCCTGCTGCGCCGTGATGAAGTTAATGACTCTTCAGAATCCATCCATGAGCCTCCGCGGAGAACGCGTCCCTCGCCTGTTTTAGGACCTTTAGGATCATTTAAAGAGGAACTCTTATTGTAATCTGTTGAAAAAATATCATTACACCATTCTGCAACATTTCCATACATATCATACAATCCGTATTGATTTGGTTTGCGCGAACCTGCCTTTGATGTTTTACCTGATGAATTTTTATTATAGATTGCATAATCCCTTAATACTTTAGCGTCGGAGCCAAAGAAATATTTTTCAGCGGAACCTCCTCGCGCAGCATATTCCCATTCTGCCTCAGTAGGCAGCCTGTAGCCGTTAGCATCAAAGTTACACTCCCATGTATCTTCATTGTAGCATGGAGTCAGTCCTTCATCAAGCGACCTTTCATTGCAGTAAACTGCGGCATTGACCCATGCTGCCATCTCAACCGGATTTTTATCTCCCTTAAAATGTGAAGGATTGGGAAGCTCAACCTTCTTAAACATCTCCTGTGTTACTTCATATTTATCAATATAAAACGGCGAGAGTTTTACTCTTCTCTTTTGGTCACCCTCCCCCATCATAAATTCGCCGCCCGGAAGTAATACCATCTCTATACCTGATGAGGTCCTAACCTCTTTAATCTCAGTAACTTTTTTTTTATTACATGAAATAACAGATACCGTCAATAGACCTGCAAGCATTATTAAAATATATTTCTTCATATTATTATCCATTCATTATTCTTTTATTATCTTTTTACTATCCTTATTTATTTTATCCATTCGGGTTCTTTGTTCTGATTGCCGTCAGTTGTAACATTGTACCATTTTTTAGTCTCAACATCAACAATAAATATATTCCATCCCTTTGCCGTGCCGCCGACATGCTGTTCTCCCTCTGCAGGTCCTGATGAAAATGCAATATATTTTCCATCGGGCGACCAATCCAAATGATATATCTTTCTCCCCTTATCAACTTGAAGAAAGTTAATCTGATCCTTATCTGCTACAGGAACAGGTTTATTCAAATCAATCTTTGCAATATTAAATTGATTATCAGATCTTCCCCATCCGATCATTGACCCGTCAGGCGTAAATTCCGGTCTGCATCCTATGATGTTGAGTAAAAAAAATTTTGTTCCATTAACCTCAACAGCAATATTTGTATGTCTGAAACCCATCCCCCCTAAAACCGTTGCCGTTATATATCTCCCGTCTCGAGACCATGCAAGAGCATAGAGATGCTCAAGTGATTTATTCGGATGTGAACTTATATCCCCTGTAATCATATCATAGAAATACAATCCCTTAGTAGCCCAGCTGTTAAGTGAAAATCTTTTAGACGATTCCGATTTCACAAACGCAATATATCTTCCATCGGGCGACCAGCACTGCTCTCTGGAATCCTTTGATATGAGTCTTCTTCCGCTGCCGTCTAAATTCATAATATACAGATCGCGTTTTCTATCTCTCCCCTCTCCTGTATCTTCAACATAACTTATAATCTTTCCATCGGGAGAGACTTTGGGATACATTTCATGAATATTCGGCGTATCTGTTATTTTTTTCTTACCTGTTCCGTCGGCCTTAATTATACACAGGTCAAAGCTGTTATTATCGAATGTTTCATAAATGATTCTATACTTTAGTGAAGACAATTCATTGATCGGTTTTTCTTCAGCATTGCAACTTACAGCGCATATTGCCAAAGCTATTACCGGGAAAAGAACTGATATTATTTTCATAAATCCCTGTCCAACATTTGTTTATTGAATCCATATCAATATTTTTTATTAAATTTAATTATCAACAATTTTTTATTTTAGATAGAGTATATTGTAGAGGTTTGACATAAAGCGATTGTAAGATGTGAATATTATGCAGGTTGAAATCAAGCTAAAAAATTCTTTACTATAAATTTGTAAACGCCCCCATGAGTAAAAAATCTTTGAAAATAAATTCAAAAAAATTCAAAAAATTTTACAAAAGCAGTTGCCATATACGTTTATTAATATATATTTAAATCAATTTTAGGAGATTTTTTATGAAAAGAGTTCAAAAGCAAGAAGAAATAACTCCCGAAAGTTTATACACAAATTTAAATGAGTTGTCAAAAGAAATGAAACTCTTCTTAAAAGAAATGCGGGAAGAAACCAAAAGACGTTCGGAAGAAACCAAAAAGCGTTTGGAAGAAGCAAAAAAACGTTCGGAAGAAGACAAAAAGCTTTCGAAAGAAGACAAAAAGCTTTCGGAAGAAGCAAAAAAATATTTTAAAGAATCTAAGCGGGAATGGGCAGAAATTCGACGCTCAATGCGTGAAACCGACCGTCGAATGGAAGAAACCGATCTGCAAATGAAAGAGACCAATGCAAAAATACGCGAAGTAGGCAGACAATTAGGCGGCATAGGAAACAGCAACGGCGATATAGCAGAAGAGTATTTTCAAAATGCGTTTACAAAAAATCCGAAACTAAACGGTGAAATATACGATGAATTAAATTTTAATGTTAGACCTCGTCCTAAAAAAGGACAAAAAGAAGATGAATACGATATAGTAATGGTAAACGGAGAAAGTGTAGCTATTATTGAAATAAAATACCATCTTGAAAAAAACGACATGAAAGAGGCATTGAGCAAAATATTGAATAAAATTGAAACGTTTAAAGCATTTTATCCCGAATATGAAAACTATAAATTTTATTTGGGCATAGCTTCGTTGTCGTTTAGTAAAAACATAGAAAACATTATCAGGCAGGCAGGCATTGCCGTAATAAAACAAGCAGGCGGCAAGATGGTAATAAATAGTGAAAATTTGAAAGTGTTTTAAAATATACAAAAAAAATCTGCGAAAATCCTGATTTTTCTGCGTTATCTGTGTGCTAATAAAATCAAACACACAGATAATTCAAATTATAACCGATAGAGAAAACAGGTAATTATTTGATGAAAAGAACAGCTACAAGTATATTCCTAATAGTAATAACATTATCCCTTGAGGCTGCCAACCTGAACTCTTACAGGGATACGCCCCTATTAAACTCAAGAGTGCAGGATAATAAACTCCCATGGGGAGAATATGTTTTAGTAAGAGCTTACAGAAATACTACTCAATTACTTATATCAAATAATACAAAGATATATCTATATACAGATAGAGACAATATGAAGGATAGTGAAATCTTTGTTTCGGCATATTCGCGTCTTGAAGATGTAATTCTGAATAGACCTGCGTTAACTCAGCATGAATTTAATATTATGATAGAAAAAATTATCAGAGATGGAGACAAGAGCGTCTCATCAACAATTCCGTTTCATGGCTGTGAAAGATTTATTGAAGAGATAAACAATGGATTAAAACCCCAAATAGATGACGGAGAATATTTTATCTATATAAAAGAAAGAAATAAATCTACGGCTCTTATGACGATAAATCTTTTCTGGAAAAAACTCACTGTGAGAAATCTATTAAGCAGTGAAGAAATTCCTGCAGGATTTTACAGTGTATATATTGATGAATGTTATGATAAAAATATTAAGAGAATACTTCGAGAGTATTCCGGAAAAATAAAAAAAAAGTAGATTCGATTGTCGATAACCTATATAAAGCGAAATATTATTCATAGTATTAAAAGAGAGCTGTTTATGAAAAAAAATATCTTAAGTCTATCACTGCTATTGTTGACTCCGGTATTGGTTCATCCTGCAACTGAAGAAGGTATAATCATATCAAAGATTTCCATGAAACCGATTCCGTTTAATGAAAGGAGAGACCCCGTATCGGATTCGCCGTTTAATATATTTGACGGAGATGTTAAAAGCGCTGCTCTCTATTCTGATTTTTCAATGGAATTTGAAAAGCCTGTTACTGCGGACAAAATAGCGATCATAAACGGCAACTCTTCAAGCGCCGAGTCGTTTAAAAAAAATAACAGATTAAGAGATATTGAAATTACATTATATACTATTGAAATTAAGCCTGATAATAATGCAGAAAAGAATAGTGATGTAAAAAATGAAAACAATATAAAGAATGTAAAAAAAAGTGATGTAAAAAAGAATCCCAAAACCAAAATTGATGAAAATAAAAAAAATAAAATAGAAGAAAATAAAGATCCGAACACAGACATTAAAAAAGATAAAAATATAAATAAGACTCCTGAAAAAATAATTTATAACCTTAATGATTATATGAGCGATGTATCACTCTATTTCGTGGCAGAAACATATGCCGATCAGGATCAAAATGCAAATAAAATTGATTTAGATAAAGTAATGGAAAAAATAAATATTCAGGTACTTGGAGAAAAAAACGATGCAAAAGATAATTCCAAAAAAAATGATAATGATGCTGACAGCAATATAGATAAGAAAAAAAATATTAAGAAGAAAGCTGCGAAAAAAACACCCGTAAAGAAACAGGATAATAAAAATATAACAAGTTCAAAAAAAGAAAAAAAGGAAAGCGATACAAAGAGCGTTTCCGGCAAAAAAGAGACAGTTAAAAAAGATGACAAGCTCGAAGGAAACATAACAAAAAGCCCGCGTATTGTAAAGTTAGAAAACGACAGAGAAGGAAGAGTATTAGTTAATATTCAATTAAAAGACTCAATGGAATATCAAAGTTTGGATTTAAAACATCAATACACAATTAGAAGAATAGATTTTCGCGCAATGGAAGATGAATATTACAAAGGTACCGAGTCCGACAGAACTGCAATAACCGAAATTGCTTTTTATAATAAAGGGAAAAATATCCCCTTTCAGGAAATTGATACAATGAAAAAAAGATATGTTGAAAATTACAATAGAATTCTTAAAGATTCTCTATCCAACATGAATTTTGTAACATATGAAAATAATGATATAACCATGAGACTATCAGTAAAAGAAGACGGAACTATGGAATTTATTGACCGCTATAAGTGTAAGAATAAAGGAGATTCAGATTGTACTTCTGCAGCGATGCCTGTCATGTGGCGCATTACAGACGGCAGGCTTTATATGAGATACCATACAATTTGGAGACTATGGAAATATGAGCTTGACTGTCAAAGTGATATGATAAATACTGAGAATATTGAACAGGCAAGATGGATGAAGATCTATTTTAAATCAGATACGGGATTTACAGATAAATATTTGGATCTTGTTCGAAGTGACGGGGAATATAGATAGTTCTATTTCTTTGCCGAAATAATCCAATGAGAGATGATCTTATCCGTATCGCCGATTACTGTTCTCTCACTCCAGCCATAGCTAACGCCGGCGAATGAGTTAAATAATCTGTTTATTTCTGATTCATTAAAAAATGAGACAACTGTACCGGATATATCATCAAGTCCCGTTTTCCATGTATTATTGCCAAGATCAATTCCTGTTTTAAGGTAGGTGTCGTTATCCCTTCGTAGTGTAGCAAAGAGTTCACCACCCTTTTTCATAATCCTTCTTATCTCATTAATCATAGATAGAGTTTCATCTTTAGAAGAGTAATGCAGAGCTCCCCATGCAACTGTAATATCAAATGTGTTATCCTTAAACGCCATTCTTCCGTTTTCACAGTTTATTAGATCTTTAAGATTTAAACTTTGACATAATTTTAATGCATTCATACTGTAATCAGATCCGTAAACTATTCCAATACCGGACTCTTTCAAAAGAGCAATGTGCCTGCCGCTCCCGCATCCGATATCAATTGCTGCCAATTCTTTAATTGATTCTGATCGATTTATTTTATTTGAGATTAATCTTACCAGATTTTCATCAGGATATGAGAGTATGGATTTTTTTTTATTATAGTGGTCATTCCAATCGTTTTTTTTCATTCTCAATATTTCAGGTAACCTTGATTTTTATATTCATATCCTCTTCTGCGCGAACTGCTCTTTCGCAGGCTTGCTCAACAGTTTTTCCTGTAGCTATTATAACTCCAATGCGGTCGTGGTTTGTTTTGAGGGCAGATACTTTCTCTCCAATATGTTTAAAAATTCTTGAAAAAATAATATCATCTGATTTATTTACAGAATCAATACTGCATGATGTCAGTATCCCATCGGTACCTGAAATATATTTAACAGCTACCGCATTATTAACAGATACTTTTAGCGGCAATCTAAAATTCAAATTCGACGCAGCTCGGATTGTATTTTCTATATGATTGTAACTTGTTGCGGCATATACCATCACATCGGGAATAAATTCTCCTCCAAATTCAGGGACAGCCTCAAGAAGATACAGATTCTCATTTGAATCTATTTTAAATTCCATAATCATTGGCGACGTATCAATTTTAAAAGCCTCTGCAATTTTTTCTCCGACCTCTATTGTCTTACTAACCAGATGGTGATATTTAGACGGCGTAGTATGGAGAATATCAGAAAAATACGGCTGAGGCGACGTCTTTTTATCGCTCATTAATATATGGTAATATTTTTTTTCGTGAACAATACCTGCGCATATAATTTCATCACCGGAGATAAAATGTTCAAAAATATATTTTTCCGGGTTATGAGACGATACGAATTTTTTTAATTCTACATGATTATTAATAATATTGATACCTGTTTTTGCATGACCGAACGTAGGTTTTACAATGACAGGGAATATATTCTCTTTTAATCCCGATATGTTTGTTTTAGATGTAATGTTTATTGTAGATGGAACTGTAATATCACTTTTAATGAAAAATTTTTTTAAGATTCTTTTATCCTGAAATTTCAGGCTTTCCGCAAAAGGTAAAAACGGGAAACCGAATTTTTCACAAAGAAATGCAGTTGTAATCATTGCAGGTCCAAATGATTTGGTCATAATTGCAGAGATTTTCCCGTCAACTAACATCTCGCTCAGTTTTACAAATATACTTTCATAATCTTCAACTGATTCTTGAATCTTTAGATCACAGTAGTAAAATCCCGGAGCAGCTGGGTTCATATCAATACCAATTACCTGAAAACCGCACCTTTTTGCCTCTTTAATAAGGGGTATCTGATTAATGCCGGCGCCGATTGAGACAAAATATAATTTTTGCGCTTTCTTCTTATTCCAAAACATCTCCAACCTCATGAAATACTTTCGGCAATTTATATCAGCCAAAAATAAAAAAGTATGATCTTTATCTAATAATATATAAACTATTTTATAGTATAGAGGGATTTTTTATCAATAGAAAATTAATGACGAATATTAAAAAAAATTAATTGGGAAAAAAGCGCGGTTCATTATTTAGGGAATGAAAGATACGCCGCTATTCATACTCCATTGAATAATTATACTCCAGCACGTATTGTTGAAGAAATTCCCTCACCTCAACCCTTGTCATATATGGAACTTTCTCTATCACAGTCTCTAAAAGCAGATTAAATTCATAGTCGGATAAAATATTATTATCGTTACTGAGAAGCAATATTTTACTGTTTCCTGTCCTTATCATCTCCTCTTTATTATAATACAATTCTTCATATAACTTTTCGCCGGGACGCAAACCAATGTATTCAATCTCAGTGTTATATCCGTATATATCTATCATCCTTTTCGCTATATCGTCAATTTTGTGCTGCCTGCCCATATCAAGAATATAGATTTCTCCCCCTGACGATATTGCCGCCGAGTTGATCACTAAAAGAGAAGCCTCGGGAATGCTCATAAAGTATCTTGTTACGTCAGGGTGAGTAACAGTAACAGGACTTCCGTTTTTAATCTGATCTTTAAAAAGAGGAATAACAGAACCTCTGCTGCCTAATACATTTCCAAACCGTACAATCGCATAGTTGAGATTTCTATTATTACCATAATACGACGAGAGTCTCTCTGCTACTCTCTTAGTCGCTCCCATGACGCTTGTCGGTCTTACTGCCTTGTCGGTTGATATAAGAACAAATTTTTCTACAAGATACTTTGCAGAGATATCTAAAACATTATTTGTGCCGAGTATATTATTCCGAACAGCTTCTATTTCATTAAATTCCATCAGCGGAACATGCTTATGAGCCGCTGCGTGAAAAACAATATGAGGCTTCTCTTCATTAAATATGCGGCCGAGTAATTTGTGATCCTTTACATCAACTATTTTGTATAATATAGGTACAGGGTGTGTCATCATCTTAATATAATCGTCCATGTCTCTTTTAAGATTATAGATTGAGTTTTCACCTCTGCCAAGCGCAATAATCTTTCCGACATTAAACTTCATCAACTGCTTGCATATCTCTGCGCCAATACTCCCGCCTGCGCCTGTAATGAGAATTTTTTTATTGCGAAAATACTTCTCCATCAGATCAAGATCAATTGAGAACTCGTCGCGTCCAAGCAGCTCGGAATAAGAAAATTCTCTCAAAGAAGGAAATATGGGCGTAGAATCAAAAAATCTCTCCGAAGAAGGAACAAAGTAAAGATTAATACTCCTGTCATAATCAACAACAGATGAAAAAATATTGTTAATTAATGTTGAAGATGCAGACGGTATGGCAATCATAACATCTGAGATTTGTAATCTATGGCAAATGTCACTTATAGATTTTACAGGACCGTGTACTTCAATGCCTGAGATTACCTGTCCGATTTTAGAGAGATCATCATCGATAAAACCTGCTATGGTGTTCTTTAGTCCCCTCTTTACAAGATCGCCTGCTAATGCAACACCGGCCTCTCCTGCTCCGACTATTAAAATTCTCTTAAGTATATTCATCTTTTATTGCCTTCAAGAATCTCTAAAACATTGTCTATTACATAATCAATTTCTACCGACGACATTTCAGGATAGATTGGGAGAGAGACCTGACGCAAAAAAATGTCTTCACAGCCTTTAAAATCCTCTTTACTGTAAACGGAATCAGCGAGCAGTGAAAATCTATATAAAGGAATATAGTGAACGCTTGTACCGATGTTCTTTTTCTTCATCTCATTTATAAACTGCTCTCTATTGATCTTCAGAGCATTCAGGTTAAGTTTTATGGGATATAGATGCCATGCGCACTCATTATGATCTCTCACTTTCCACGTATCTATTAGTTCGGTTTTATTAAAAGCCTGCATATATTTATTTGCAATATCCCTTCTTGCAAGATTCATTCGGTCAATCTTCTTCAACTGTTCAATCCCAATAGCAGAAGCAATATCCGTCATATTATATTTATAGCCCGGTTCGGATACGTCATACTCCCATGATCCCTTATGGGAATATCTGTTCCATGCATCCTTTGTAATTCCATGAAGCCTCAGTCTCTTTATCCTTTCAGCCCATTCATTATGTGCAGTTGTGATCATCCCACCTTCGCCTGTGGTGAGAGTTTTGGTTGCATAAAAACTGAAACATGTAATGTCGCCGATAGTTCCGATCATCTTCTTTTTATAAAATGCCGGCAAAGCATGAGCTGCGTCTTCTATTATAATAACTTTATGTCTGTCGGCAATATGGGCGATTGCATCCATATCACAAGACTCTCCGCCATAATGAACCGGAATGATTGCCTTTGTCTTTGGAGTAATTTTTCTTTCAACATCAACAGGGTCTATAAGGAAGCTGTCTTTTAACACATCGCATATAACAGGTACGGCATTAAGATAAGTAATGACCTCCCATGTAGCAATAAATGTCATGGCAGGTAATATGATCTCATCGCCCTCTTTTATTCCGGCAGCTTTAAGCGCCAGATGAAGAGCGGCAGTGCATGAATTAACTGCAATTGAACGGGAGGACCCGACATATTCGGAGAACATATTTTCAAATTCAAAGGTCTTTTCGCCCATAGTTAACCAGCCGCTTTTAATAACGGCTGTTACAGCGTCTATCTCTTCGCTGCTTAATTGAGTTTTATGGAAAGGTATTTTCATTGAAGTATTCATAAATCTTTGTCTTTTATTTCCCAATAACCACCTTTATCAGGACCTATACGCTCAATCAAGCCTTTGGCTTTAAGTTTTTCCAAATCTCTATGAATTGTCATTCTTGATACGGACATTTCCTTTGCAATCTGTGTTGTGGAAAGACAGTTTTTTTTATCAATCAATTCAAGAATTCTATATTCTCTATTTTCTGTAACATCTTCTGTAACATTTTCTGTAACATCAATCTTTTTTACAGGATCTTTAACAAATGAGTTTTCTTCTAAGTTATATTCAATATTTTGCAAATCTTCTCCAAATCTTTCTTTAAGTATTTTTGTCATCCAATCTTTTTTTACCCTGCTATCGTTATTTGCAGGCTTGTCACCTTTAGTACTAATTTTTTGCTTAGTGTAACTAAACTCCGCAACAAATCCATTGTTAAGCTCACGGAAAATAAATTTCATAGTCGGATAATTAGCTATAGCTTGACGAATACGAATAAAGCCGCTGCCGTATTTTTCTATATCGTGAGTAAGATAAAACGCTTCGGCAATTTGTTTATTACGCGTACTTGCCTGATATGTATCTGTCAGCAATTCTTTTTCTGTAATATTCCCGTATAAGCCGCCCGGATTAAAAAAAGTTATTTTTTGGTCAAAAATTTTAATTTGAACATCCGTTGAACTTTTGTAATCCCTGTGTATCAGCGAATTAAGAAGCAATTCCCGAATAGCATCCAACGGATATTCGGGAATTTCAATACGCTGCGTTGTTCGCCCTGTAATTTCAAAAGCGAACTTTAAATGTCCTATAATTGTCTGCATCGATTCTTCTGCTACATCAAACAGATTACCATTAATCATTTTATCGGCAATTATCATTGACGGCGTTTTAAAACGACCAATATGAACATTATGCAATAAATTTTCTTTTGAGAAAAGAATCATAAATCTTTGTCTTTTTCTACAGCTGCCTCGCACGCGCCCTATTAATCCATTCGGTGTTGGAGAGATACCAATTTATAGTCATATCAAGTCCTCTATCAAAATCAAAACTCTGTCTCCATCCAAGTTCATTTTTAATCTTGCTGCAATCAATAGCATACCGCCTGTCATGACCAAGTCTATCTTTTACATAAGTGATAAGCCGCTTGTAATAATCTTTATCCTTCCCTGAAATGCCTGCCATCTTTTCACAGAGTGTAACTGCCAACTTAATGTTCTCCCATTCATTCTCACCGCCGATATTATACGTTTCACCTGTTGCCCCTTTATTAATAACTGTCCACACTGCGCTGTTATGATCATCAACGTACAACCAGTCTCTTATATTCTTACCGTCTCCATAAACAGGGCAAGGCTTTTCTTCTTTTAAACCAAGTATCATTACAGGAATAAATTTTTCAGGGAATTGATAAGGACCATAGTTATTGGAACAGTTTGTCAAAGTTACAGGTAAACTATAAGTATGATGATAAGCCATTACAATATGATCAGACGATGCCTTTGATGCCGAATAGGGGCTTCTGGGATCATAGGGCGTATTCTCGGTAAAATAACCTGCCGGTCCAAGGGAACCATACACCTCGTCTGTACTGATATGGTGAAATAATACTCCGTCCTTCCCTTCCCAAAATTTTCTTGCGCTCTCTAAAAGATTAAAAGTCCCCATTATATTTGTATTCATAAACTCAGCCGGTCCATGAATGGATCTGTCAACATGCGACTCTGCTGCAAAGTGAACTACAGTATCTATATTGTAATCTAAAAATATATTATCTAATAATGTAATGTCACAAATGTCTCCATGAATGAAGAAGTATCTTTTACTTCCGAATTTCGATTCAATATCACTAAGGCTTTCCCTATTACCTGCATAAGTCAGCTTATCTATATTAATAATACGGCCTTCAAATTGAGTGTTATTGAAAACATATCGTATAAAATTTGAACCTATAAATCCGGCTCCGCCTGTTACTAAAATATTTTCAAGCTTTCTCATGTTTTCCATTGTAAAATTCCGCCGTATTTTTATAGAAAAAACAAACAGGTAATGAATTTAATCTATACGTATATATATCTGAGCGCCATCAATGACAGTTAGCGGTTTATAATTTTGATCAAGATATTCTTTAAAAATATCAAAATATTTTTTCATATCATTAGCTCTATGCCAATTATTATCCATAATAAAATCCGGCTTCAAGTCAACTAATAAAAGCGGCTTATCACGTTTAAAGTCATCAATAAAACGCTTCCAAAAAAGGTCTATATCTTTATAATTATTAGCTTCCCACACTCCAACATGATCAAGAAACTCGGCTGTAGAGAAAATACTGGTGGCCATTTTTCTTCCTGTTTTAAAATATACCTCATATCCTTCATACCATACAAAAATAGAATCATCTGAACTTGTATTTTCTTTAATCCACTTATGTAGATTCCCTCTTTTATAATCAATAAAATTTCTGCTAACCGAGTATGCAGTAAAATTAGTAAAACTAAATGCACCTACTAAAAATACTGCAATAAATACTTTAACATATTTCTTCACTGCCGCGCTTTTTATTGAGTCAAAATATTGAATTGCAATCGGCACAAGGATTATCAGACCGGGAAGAAGATAAAGAGAATAACGAATTACGCTTCTTACCATTGATAATCGTGTAATTACTGAGATAATAAAAACAACTAATGCAAAGAAATATGCAGAATCGTTACTATATAGTTTTTTCTTCAATAAAATATATAAACCATAAAACGAAAAAATAACAAGAGGAATCCATTCCCATGTTTTGCCAATTCCGGTAAAGAAACTTATAAATCTTGTATAGAACGGTTTATATGATGCATATATTGAAGCCCATTTAACATTCCAAAGATAATAATCTCCCAAAGCATTATGATGATAAAAATATCCAAAATTAAAAGCCATAGGGATCATAAAACCAATAAACCCTATCATAGAATGATAAATTAGTAATTTTATATTACGGCATGAGTAGTAAGATAAAACAGGCACAAGGAGCGTATAAAAAATTACATTGGTGCATAAAAGAGTAGATATTGAGAATAACAATCCTCCAATAAAATAAGGGAGATAACTCTGTTTTTCAAGATTACTATAGATACAATATACCCCTGCAATAGTCGGCAAAAGATATAAAAGCATAATATTTGCAGGCCATAGCTGCCAATTTATTGATAAGGCAATTATAAAAATTAACGCTGAAATGTAAGCAATAAAGTTATTATATCCTCTCTTAATAATTTTATATACAAAAAAAGCAGTGCCTGTTTGACTGAGCAAAGCTGCAATTTTAAGGGATATTGCAATATTTTCATAACCGAAGAGTTTCATTAAACACCAATGTATGAAGACTATTCCTGCCGGATGACTATTGCCAAAATCACGAAATAAAACTCCGCCGTCTAAAATTGTTTTAGCGCTCTGGATGTGATAGAAGAGATCAACTCGCCAAATTTGTGCAGCGAAGATATACATTAATTTTAATACAACTGTAAAAGTTAATAGGCTAAGTAATACAAGCCAGGTTGACCTTGTAATATATGAAATAGTGTTAGCTGCTCTTTCATTAAACGAATTCATTTATTCCTCTTTATATATTTTATTATAAAACTAAAGTTATTGTTTATAAAACTCATATATTGAATCTACCACTCTGTCTATTGATTCGGTTTTTAATCCGTACCATAACGGGAGCCTCAATATCCTTTCACTTTCAGTCGTTGTCCATTTATCTTCGCCTTTAAATATGCCGTATTTTATACCGGCAGGAGAAGAATGTAATGGAATATAATGAAATGTAGAATGAATACCTCTTGCTTTCATAAAATCTATTAAAAGAGTTCTCTCTTCAATATCTTTGACCTTAATATAAAATATATGTCCATTATGAGTACAGTTATCCGGTATTACCGGAAGAGTTATTTTCCCGCTTACTTGAAGTTTTTTCAATCCACGATTATAGATGTTCCATGAATCTATCCTGTCAGCTATAATAGATTCTGCCATTTGAAGCTGAGCAAATAAAAAAGAGGCATTAAGTTCGGATGGGAGATATGATGAACCCTTTGCTATCCAGCCATATTTATCAATCTCGCCTCGAAAAAATTTAGATCTATTTGTCCCCTTCTCTCTTAATATTTCTGCGCTCTCTTTAAAAACTATGTTATTGATTAACAGTACCCCGCCCTCACCGCAGTGAATATTCTTAGTTTCATGAAAACTAAAAGCGCCAAGATCGCCTATCGTTCCTGCAAATCTCCCTTCATATTTACATAAAATAGCCTGTGCTGCATCTTCGACTACCCACAGATTATACTTTTTTGCAAGCGCCATAATTTTATTCATCTCACAGGGTACGCCTGCATAATGTACAGGTATAATCGCTTTTGTCTTGCTTGTTATTGCTTCTTCAATCTTATCCTCATCTATATTCATTGTATCAGGACGTATATCAACAAACACAAGCTTTGCTCCTCTAAGAACAAAGGCATTAGCCGTTGATGTAAAAGTAAATGACGGAACTATTACTTCATCACCGCTCTTTATATTAAATAATATGGCAGCCATTTCAAGAGCATGAGTACATGATGTTGTCAACAACGATCCTTTACAGCCAATATTGTCAAAAAACCATTTATGACAAAGCTTTGTATATTCTCCGTCTCCGGAGAATTTATTATTTGAAATCACAGATTTGAAATTAGCAATCTCGTCTCCTATAACAGCCGGCTTATTAAATGGAATCATATTACTGCTCATTTTTATTCACTCTTCTAAAGTATTATTAAAGACAAAATATCTCAACATAAAATATAGTATTATCGGTATATATATGAGCGCTATGATCTGACCAATATATGCATGGAATCCCAATAAATCACAAAACAGTACCAGAGAGTAATAATTAAGGCCGAACGTAATAAAATAGACAACAACAAATCGAAAAATTCTCCTATTATTATTATAATAGAATACCAGTTTAGAATAGGATTTGAAATTAAATATTATACTGAGAGCATAATCAAATATAAGAGCGATAGTTTTATCTTGAAATATCCAATAAAAAACAACATAGACTATATATCCAAATAGAGTATTAAGCGCTCCGGTAAACAAAAATCTAATAAATTCTATATCAAATGTTTTTCTTATTAACCGGAGCACCTGACTTTTCCTTTATTATAAATTGAGGAAGTCTATTGATATTTAAATAGGTCCTGCCTAAATATTCACCTATTATCCCTAAAGACAAAAGAATTAATCCGCCAATGAAAAGGAACAGTACAACAAGAGTAGTCCAGCCTTCAACTATATTCTGACTAAAAAAATATTCAAGAATGTAATAAATTCCTAATATAAATCCCACCATTGAGAAAGAGAAGCCTAGAAATGAAGCCATCATTAAAGGTTTTGCGGAAAAATTAACAGCCAGCTTCATAAAGACTTTTAGCGATTTAATCAGATTATAATTACTTGTTCCTTTAAATCTTTTATGATGTTCAACATCGATTTGGGTTATATTATCCGTAACCTGAAAAATGAGACCATCTACATATGGATATGGACCATTGTATTTAATAATTTCCTTTACTACATTCATATTTATTATTTTAAACGGCGAAAGATAAATATCACCGGGTTTATTTAAAAGAAATTCTGCGAACTTACCATTGAGCCAACTGCCGAAATTTTTCCATAGAGCCTGATTCTTCTTTTCAAAATTTGCATAGCAAACATCATACCCTTTAACTATCTCTTTATACAATTTAATAATATCTAATGGATTATGCTGAAGATCATCATCCATAATAACAATATATTCACCGGAAGCATTATTTAGTCCGGCCATTATAGCATTATCCTGCCCAAAATTTTTCCTTAGGTTAATACCTATTACATTCTTATTCTTTTTAGATACTTTTACTATCTCTGCCCAGCTTCTATCCCGGCTGCCGTCATTTACCATTATCTGTTCATATGTAATACCTTTTAATGATAATTCTATCTGTTCTGATAATTCAGACACACACTCTGCGCTATTATAAACAGGTATTACAATACTTATCTTTTTCATAAGTCTTCTCCAGAAGATAAGATATACAATTGGCAATCCATATTAATTTACTGAAAGAACTTATTTATTTGCTAAAAAGATAGTTACATTAAATTAAAGAACATTTCTCTATCTATCATTTATAACTTTAAGCAGATAATTCCCATATCCTGATTTCATTAGCGGTTCGGCTATTTTTTTCAACTGATCGCTGTTTATAAAACCCATATTATACGCAATCTCTTCAATACATGCAATCTTAAGACCAACTCTGTCTTCAATTATCTTTACAAAAGATGAAGCTTCCAACATTGAATCGTGAGTACCTGTATCTAACCAGGCAAAACCTCTGCCCATTATTTGAACTCTCAGATTCCCCCTCTCTAAGTAAACTTTATTGATGTCTGTTATCTCAATCTCACCTCTGTGTGAAGGCTTAATATTTTTTGCTATATCTACAACATCATTGTCATAAAAATAGAGTCCTACAACCGCATAATTTGATTTAGGAATTTTTGGTTTCTCTTCAATAGAGAGAACGTTAAAATTTTCATCAAATTCAACAACGCCGTACCTCTCCGGATCATTGACATAATAACCAAATATAGTAGCTCCATCCGTGTTAAGAGATATTGCGCTTTGAAGCATTTCAATAAGACCATTACTGTAAAATATATTATCGCCCAATATCAAACAGACCCTGTCATTACCTACAAATTCAGCTCCGACTATAAATGCGTCAGCCAAGCCCCTCGGTTTATCCTGTACTGCATATTTAATAGAGATGCCATACTTTGATCCGTCTCCCAGAACCTTTTCAAAAACAGGCGTATCTTCGGGAGTTGAAATAATCAGTATATCTCTAATGCCTCCAAGCATTAAAGTTGAAAGCGGGTAGTAAATCATAGGTTTATCATAAACCGGTAAAAGCTGTTTACACACTACCTGTGTAACAGGATAGAGTCTGGTACCTGAGCCGCCTGCAAGAATTATTCCTTTCATAAAATCCGTAAGTTTTATCAAAAAATGTTTTTTGTGCAAGTTTTGATAATTTAAAATTCCATGTCAAGCAAAGATTAATTTTGTACCATTTATAGCAAAAATACTTGACACATGTAGCCAAAAGGCTATTTGATGTATCTAAACTAAAAGGGGAAAAAATGATTATAAGAAAAACCGAAATTTATGAAAAATAAAATTAAAATTTCAGAATGGAATATACTTGATTATATTGAAAATGATAAAAAAATAGCTTCATTTCTTGAAGTATGTCTTGAAGATAATGATTATAAATTCTTTATAAAAGCATTGGGAGAAGCAGTTAAAGCTCACGGAATAAACGAAATGGCAAAAAAATTAGGAGTTAATCGGGAAAGTCTTTATAAAAGTTTTTCAGGAAATAGAAGACCCAATTTTGAAACAGTATTTAAGGCAATTAACGAACTTGGTTTAAAAATAAACATAGTACCGCAAAAGTAATACTTACTTAATATCTAAGGATCAAAGACAAATAATGAATAATCATCTAACAACCATTTTATCAGCTCTTTCAAAGAATAAGGTTAAATTTGTTGTATGCGGAGGAGTTGCTCTTGTTCTACATGGAATTGAGCGCGTAACCATGGATATTGATATTTCTGTTTCAATGGATAGGGACAATCTGCAAACACTTATATCAACATTAAAAGAGCTTGGCATGGTGCCGAGAGCGCCTATCCCTGCCGAATCGCTTCTTGATCCTGAAAAAAGAAAAATTATGACAGAAGAAAAAGGCGCACTAGTATTCACTTTTATTGATACTAAAAATCCATTCAAGCAAGTTGATATTTTTCTTGGAAGAGATGATCTCTATTCTTATCTTGTTAAGGATGTGTCTGTAGTACAAATTCAAGACGCAATGATTGACATTATATCTGTTGAAAATCTTATTAAGATGAAAAAAGAAATCCGGCCTCCAAGAGAAAAGGATATTCATGATATAAACGAATTACAAAAATTATTAGAGGCAAAAAATGGAAAGTAAAAATTCAGATGATGAATACACCCGATTTCGCGAAACGATCTCTAAATTAGACTCGCGCGATTTTGACGGACATACATGTTTTAAAGAACTTACGCCTGAGCAGAGATTAGATTGGCTTGCGGAATTAGTTGTTTTTGTATATGAAACTAAAAATACAAGGAAAGGAGACATTACATACAGTGCTTGATACAATAAAAGAGATAAAAAGAACGCAAAAAAAACCTGACGGAATATTTGGGTCATTTATGACAAGACCTGTAAGCCACATCATTGCATTTTTTTGTTATAAGCTATCCCTATCACCTAATTTTGTAAGTTTTCTGTCTTTAGTTTTCTGTTTTATCAGCATAATTATTTTATATATATATCCTGCAAATTATAATCTCATACTTCTATCTGCGGCAATGTGGTGGATTGGAGCTATATTTGATGCAGCAGACGGCGATCTTGCAAGATTTACAGGACGTGGGTCACAGTTTGGAGGATGGTTTGATTCATTTCTTGATAGAATAAAAGAGTTTATGATTTTTGCCCTTTTTGGTTACTTAATGTACAAAATGCATAATAATGAAATATATCTGCTTGCCGGCATTTTATCAATCTTCACAAATATTATGAGCGGATATATCAGCGATACTAAAAAACTATTTATTCAAGAGAGAACTCCTGAAATAGCATTTAGCAAAAATTATTCATTCGGTATGGTTGATACAAGGGACTTTTTTGTTATACTCTCTCTGCTTTTAAACGAGTTTAGAATTGCTCTTATAGTCTATAGTACAATCTTTATGCTTGCGCTGATGTTTCAGATGTACAGGTTTGTGAAGAAGTATGGGTGACGGGTGACGAGTTATTTTTTATAAATCCTCACGGGGAATTTTTTAATATTAAGAATCTCCATTAATATTCTTACATCATCTTTATTAACTACAAAAATTAGATTCAACACTGCAAAGACAATCGATATAACCGTCAATGACGCAATCCAGTACATCCCTGCTATAATAAATGTCTTAATGCAATAACAGGCGCAAAATATAATCAATAGCCAGCTATATATCTTGATAACACCATATATGTTAATGAATTTATTAAACACTAAATAAAAATTTGACGCAATAAAAATATATCCATAAGTAATTACTGCGGCTGCAGCTGCACCTTCAGATTTATAAAAATAAATAAGTGATATATTTGATATTATGCTTATAAAAAAACCAACAATATAAATTTTAGTGAGTACCGGTTGTTTATCAAATGATGTAATAATTGTAGGGATTAGACCCTGTTGCTTTGCTATTATACCGGTTGTTTATCAAATGATGTAATAATTGTAGGGGCTATTGTAAAAATAAATGGAATACCGATAGATGCTATTTGTAATATAATAATTGAATCATGATATTTATTGCCAAAGAAAAGATATATAACCTCTTTCCCATAAAGTAAAGCTCCTGTCATAAAATAGAACGAGATAACAGCTAAATACTTACTATAAATATCAAAGGCAAACTGAAATTTTTGTGAATTATCTTTATATGATACTTTATAAAGATATGGAGTTAAGGGTCTTACTAAATTCCAAGGTATAAAAAACAGAGTTGTAAAAAAAACAAATCCATTTGAAAAAATACCTGAATATATACTCCCATGAATAAGGGATAAGATAATGATACTGATTCTCTGATATATAACTGTTAAAATAGATGAAATTCCAAATGGTATAGATTCAATGAAAAAACTATATATCGATTTATATGGTATTCTAAAACTTATAAATCTGCCCGATGTGGCAATTAAAATAATTACAAAAACTATGACAAGCCATAACCTAACATAAACAAAATGGAAAAGAGAGCCATGGAATAATGCAACGGCGGTTGTTAAAATTAAAAAAGAGATTGAGAATGCAATTCTAGAACCTGAAGATAAGACAAATTTTTCTTCTGCGTCAAAAGAATAATAAAAAGACGAAAGAAATTCATTCCCTATTCTAAATACGCCCATTATAAGAGTTAAGGTTATCAATTCATAACTATAGTTAGTGAAAATGAGACTCACTGACATTATAGTATATATTAAAACGCTTATAATGCACCTGAGTATAAATGCTGCAGAAAAATTTTCTTTCTTTTTATCAGGATATAAATTTATAGATCTAATAAGTGCTATATTTATGCCAATATTACTAAGAGTTGAAAAAAACGCAGCATACCCTAAAGCTGTAGAATATTCGCCAAAATGTTCAATAGAAAGATAACGTGCAATAATTATGTTTATAATAAAAAAAATAATATTTTCTAATATAGTTGATGCAAAAACAATAATTGAGTTTAAAAATACACGCGATTTATCTTTCATTTTTAATCCTGAGAATAGATAATAATCTATAAATATTTATAAAACAAAATTTAAAAAAAAATTCATATTATCCATTTTTTTACTATCTAAAACTTAATCAACTAATTAATACTTAAAAAAATCCTCGCCCTATTTTAATCCATTTTAAATTTATCCAGTATGCATTATTTTTTTTGAAATATTAGTTGTAAATAAAAACAACCGTTTTAAAATTTTCAAATAATTAAAAAATTTACCAATATTTATTAGTAAGATTAAATATATCAAATAAAGAGCAATAACAAAAATGATAAATAATAAATTATTAAAATCTAAAAATGAATCTCGTGTTAAAAAAGCAAAAAATAATTTTGCGCCTTTAATAAGTATTGTAGTAATCAATTATAATGGAAAATCATATCTTGAAGAAACATTACCGCCACTATTAAACTTAAATTACCCCAATTATGAAATTATTGTTGTTGATAACGGTTCAACAGACAGAAGTATTAATTTTATTAAAACCATTAAAAAAATTAAATTAATTGAAAGTGAACGAATCGGAGAAAAAAATTATGCATGCAATTTAGGGATATCAAAATCAAAGGGTGAATATATCCTGCTTATGGATAATGACCTGATTATTACTGATTTAGATATCCTTAATGATCTCATATTTGAAATAAATAATCTTCATAATTGTGGAGCGATAAGTCTTGCATTTAAAAATAGAGGCGAAAACTTGTCAAATGGCTATGGCAACTTTATCTGTTTTTATTATGCATATGAAAAAACAAATATAAGCTTAGATGAAATATTGCAAATGCATGAAACAGCGATAGGAACTCCCAATGGATCAGGTTTTTTTATAAAAAAGGAATTATGGGATAAAGTTGAAGGCTATGATGATCATTTGCCGTTTGGAGGGGATGATGATGATATTGGTATTAAAATATGGTTATATGGATACTCCAATTACCTTTTTTCAAAATCCGTACAAATACATATAGGTATGCCGGAAAGAACCGATACATATAAATATTCTGTTAAATTACAAAAAAAAACATATGCTCATATGTACACAATCGTTAAAAATTTTAGAGTTATTAATGTATTTATTTCTTTAATAGGATATATTACTTTCAGTTCTGCTAAGGCAATAAAACAATCTATTAAGCGTAAAAGTTTTAAACCTTTAACTTCAACAATCATAGGTTATTTTACATTTATAAAAAACATTCCAACTGCTTTAAAAAAACGTAAAAAAATTCAAAAAAACCGCATTACAAAGAATGATATTTTCTTCAAAATAAGACCGTCATTCACAGAGAAGCATAGCAGGATTAATGCGTTTATGGGGCTATTTAGATAGATATTAATTCTTAAAAAATTGTTATATTATTCATGTACCACGTTTTTTTACATTAATACCATTTTTACTGTCGCAAATGCATCTCTTTTTTCATCATTACACCGCGCTCCTTATCAATCGCTTAATTGGGTTTGGAATTATTTTTTTTATTGATATGAAAGATGGAACATATAATAAACAAAAAAGAAGTACGCGGAAAGTATATTCTCTTTCATTTTTAAGAAAAATATGATTCTTTATCATATTAAAAGAGTGTTTTTTATTTTGCCCTTTGTCTATTGCAAAAAGTATTTTATAATTCACCCATTTAAGCCAAGATTTTATTATATCTTTTGAATAATTATTTTCCAAAAGCATGGAATATACAGGCTTCTTTAGTAAGGGATTTAATAATAGAGTCTGCCTGCTGTCTTGACCATCATGAATACGATAATTATAAAGGGCATTATTGATATAATAGAACTTATAATTGAGTTGACTAAGTTCAAGCCATAAATATAAATCAGCAGCCTTCCCAACATTTTCCCGAAAACAGAGATTGTATGTCTTCATAATCGACATACGAAACATAACAGCCGGGCAAACTACGATATTATCTTTTTTAATGAGCACTTCAATATATTCTCTGGAATTAATAACACAATCTTGATTATTCATTCTCCGGCTTAAAAAAGACGGTCTAATGATTTGCCCATTAATATCTACATGATTCATATTGGTCCAAACAATTGAAAATTCCTTATTCGCATCAAGAATCGTGATTTCTTCTTTTACCATATCGGGATGCATATAATCATCGTCATGAACTATAAGTAAATAATCTGTTTTGCAATTTTGTAATGCATAATTGAAATTATTAATAATAACGGCATGTTTGTGGTAAGAGAATCTATTGTCATCCAAATAGGGTTTTACTATTTCCGATGTATTATCTTCTGAGCAATTGTCATAAATAATGATAATAAACTCTTTAAACGTTTGCTGCATTATTGAATCAAGCATTATCTTAAGATAGTTTGCCCTATTATATGTTAATACTGCAATTGTAAGTTTATACATATACTCACCTTTTACTCACCTTTTTTTCAATTGTAATTTGTATATTTTTCTGACGTCCAATATCCGCCAAGATAAATGGGAGACTGAGAAGAATATCATCAAGATTTTGTATGAGTACATCATTTTTTTTCTTATTAAAAAACTTTTTGTAAATTTTAATTTTTTCTTTTGACGCTTTTTTTACAGTAATATTTGAGAAAACAGCATCCAATTCATACAATCAGTTTTCTTTACCAAGAATATCTTTACCATTATTCTCATACCATGATAGATCATAGCTTACTTGTATGCCTGTTATTCGCTGAATTTCCTGACCTATCACATATTGTCCCATTTGACTGCCTAATCCGCCGTCAATAATGATTATTATTTCATCTGCCTCTCCTGATAATTTTAATAGAATGTATTTGGGATAATATACAAAATAGAATATTATGTTTTTAAATATTGATAAAAGACGTTTTGCGTTTTTTAAACTCATATTATCAGTTTCACCCCTTCCTCAAACGAAACTTCCGGTTTCCATCCGGTATCCTTGGTTAATTCCGAAATATCGGCACATAGAAACATTGGCTGATGAGGATAATATTCTTTTTTACCAAACTGCAAGGCTATATTAGGTGCAATTAAATCCCTCATAATTTCAATATATTCGGATAATTTTTTTCTGTTTCCTGAGCCCAGTGGGTATGTTTTGCCGTCAACTCCATTATTCCCGATAGCAAGAAAAGCCTTTGCCGCATCATCGCAGTACAGATAATCCCAAGTCTGTTCGCATTTGGTTAATTCGGGAGAATGTCCGGTTTGCAATTCATGTATCGCATACATAATAAGCGTATTTACTCCATCATGCGGACCAAAGACGCTTAATATTCTTACCCAGTTAAACTGTAAACCAAGTTGGGTACAAAGCAAACGGCTTAACTTACCTGAAGCATATTTCGCTATGCCGTAACCGCTCAACGGATTCACAGGTGTATCAGATTTTAGCGGCTCTGTAACAATACCATATTCCGCCTGCGAACCTGCGCCGATAAATTTTTTACACCTTAAACGTTTTGCAAGATGAACAGCGTCCAGAGTATATTGAATATTTTCAACTTGCGTATCAACATCATCGCGGGAAGCGGCGGAAGTTTTTTCCCATGCAAGATGATAAAAAACATCATAACTACCTTGTATATCAAGTTGGGTATATTCGGATATATCGGCGTAAACTATTTTGAGCCGATCCGATTTTGGTAAATTATCAAAACGGTTTGTATCCTTGCGTATGATACAGAGAACATCAATATCTTGATCAAGCGCACATCTTGTTATAGCGGAACCGATCATGCCGGTTGCGCCGGTTATTACTAATCTATTCATTATATATACGCATACAACACTGTATCTAATAAACTATAAGTATGATGTCGTATTTTTAGTTTATAGTCACCACATAGTTCTTTGATAAATAACGGTATCGTAAACATATCCGAAGCATTATGATAAATACATATAGCCAATAATGGTCTGTCTCTTTTAATTACAGATTCTGCTCCGTGCAACATATCCAGCTCATAACTTTCTATATCTGCTTTAATAAAGCTGACTTTTTGTTCTTTAAAATAATCATCTAGAGTATAAACCATTACTTCCGTACCGTCAGTTCTATCACTGTTTAAATTCGCTCCAAGTCTTGCAGAATCTACGTCGTTTTCAGTATTATTAATTGGGGGGGTGATAAATACACCCGCTCTGTCTTTGATCCAACACCTCCGTTTACAAGTGTTAATTTATTTTCCGGAAAAGCCCATTCATTTTTTAACCGTGCCGACCTATGTTTCAATGCTGAAAAATTTATTGTATCAGGTTCAAAGGCATAAATTTTTCCAAATGCCCCTGATTTTTTATTTATATACTGTTCTATCGAATCTCCTACATAAGCGCCTAAATCGACAAATACTTCTTTTTCAGAACGCTCCAGAAATTGCGGCAATAGAAAATATTGCTCATTATTTACCACCGATTCAGGAACTTCGCTGTTAAGTGTTCTAGATTTTATTAGTTGGATATAAACGTCTCTTGAAAAATCATCAGCAAGCGATTCACATACGGTTTTTATCTTATCCGCATTTTTCTTAAACACAAAGGCATCAACAGTTATATAGGTTAATCCATATTTTTGCAGTTGTAACTGTACTTGATTACATACAGCAATTTGCGCCGAACATATTAAAACAAGAACCGGTTTATTGAAAGTTTTTTGTAATGAAACAAGTTTTTCTACGGAAATGACAGAAACACCCTGGAAGATAGTTCCCTGTTTTGTTTCGCTGTTATCAATATAATAAACAGGATGTATTCCTTCACGTTCAAAACATTTCTGATATAACAACGATGTATTTCCCGCACCAAAAACTACAACCGTATAATCGTTTAAATCATAAGGTTTAACACTTTTTAATACCTTTTTTAAATTACTTTTCATATCTCTTTTGCCCTTTCATACAAAAAATCATGTAACTGTTTTATATCTTCAAAAAGATAATCACAGCATTCTGATAATTCTTCTCTGGTTCCCGAACCCCATAAAACGCCAATAGCCGTAATATTATTATCTTTAGCCGCAATGCAATCGGTTTTCATGTCTCCTATCCCGATAAATGAAGAAATATCAGCGCTTGATTCGGTAAGAATATCCATAAAAAGATCAGGTTTTGATCGTTTCTTATTGTCTAAAGCATTGGAATTTGAATAAGGCGTAAGAATACGTGTTATATATTTTGACCAATTAAGTTTATTTAAAATTCTGTTTGCGGGCATATCAGGTTTATTGGTAACAATATAATGTATAAAATTTGTTGTATCAAAAATAATGTTTTCTATGCCGGGATAGGGTTTGGTTTGTTCAAAATCCGAGTTATCATAAATTTCCCTAAAAGAAGCGATAATCCTGTTTAATAAATCATCGGTCATAATATCACCTGGAAATGCTTCCCTTAAAATTTTATCTATTGTAGGACCAACAATAAATGGTTTAATTTGTTTTGTAATATCAAGCCCTGATTTTTTTACTGCAAGCTCAATAGCTTGCCTGAGTTCTTTTTCAGAATCAATTAATGTTCCGTCCATATCCCAAATAAGATGGAGCATTATAAATACCTTGTCGGCGTCAAAGAAGAAATCCGTATAAATTGCTGTATTTCACATAACTCTTTCTTTATCGCTTCGTTTCGCAAAATGACATTATCCTGACAATACAGCAGTTTGAGATAATCGCCATAATAATTAACAGAATTATCCTGGACATAACCGTCAAAACCTGCCAGCCATATTTCAGATAATCCGATATTTTTCAGTAAACGTAAAAACATAACCAGAGGATTATCCCTAATAACCTGATCATTAGCTAAAAGAGAGGAATAATTGACCAAGAAATCTATCTTTCTTCCGGCTTCTGTAATGTTTGAGGTACAAATAATTTTTACTTTGGTATTCTCCCCGTATAATTTATGAAAAAACTGGCTGTATCTTTTTGCGTTGCCCATGAATACATAATCTACAGGAAATGATTCATTTAAGAAATTGATTGAAATAATTATTGGATTATTACTCTTTATAAAATCATTTATATTTGCATAATTATCGTGTAATGTTTTTCCGGGACCCAAAAGAAGTGATTTTCTGCTTGAAAACTCTTTCTTTAATGCTTCAATGGCTAATGTATCATCGCAATGACGATCCTGATGTTCACAATAAAGATTTTCAATAAGCTGTTTATCGTAAGACAATTTTTTTTCTATTTTGATTTTTGATAAAATTTCATTAACAGATTTTACCGAAAGCGTTTTTTTATCTAAAAGATATTGCACATAAGAAGGATGACAGTCGCTCAAAGCGGCTATATAGTATTCGAAATTATAGCCCCAGGGCTTTTTGTCAAATTCCTTCAGAATATCTACATCTATAGCTTCCTGTATTTGATTTATATTAAAATTCCGGCCGCAGAACTCATTCATATACATGGCTATAAGTTCGGTACAGGCATTGCCGGCGCTTTTTCCCATGCCGTATAGTGAACCATCAATAGTTATGGGACGATCAAGATTTTTATTCAGCAGTGTAATAGAATTGGCATACGCCATCTGGAAATTATTATGGGCATGATAGCCAAGAATAATATCTTTCTCCAATTTTTGATTAAAAATATCAAAATAATTAAGCAATTCCTTTGAATGCATCAGTCCGTATGTATCAACAATAGAAACCGCATAAGGTTTGATTTTATTAATTTTATCAATTAAAACGGATACTTCCTCATCGGTATAACCGGTTATGGAAACAGGGTTTACAAATATTTTATAACCTTTTTCTTTTATTTGCCCAAGAAACTCTATCGCTTTATCCTGATCATTTTTTTTAAATATTACCCGTATACCGTCAAGGCAGGATTCCTGTTGATTAGAAACCTTATCAATAGTGCAAGTGCCAAAATCTATCATACCTACGATGATAGATTTTGGTTTACTGATGCTTTGAAAAACCGGCAATATAGATTTGGTATCAGGAAATATTGATCGATCTTCGTCATAGCTCCTGCGTTCATCTATAAAACCGACTTCGATAATATCTACACCCGCGTAATCAAGCCTGCTTATTATGCTTTTTATGCTTCCAAATCCAAAATTCCAGTCATTTACAAAACCACCGTCACGCAAAGTACAATCAAGCAGTAATGGGGAGATCATATATTTTCTACCTCAGAAATAATTTTTTTCATTTCCTCATCGGGAAGAAAAGGAAACATATCTTCCAAAGATGGTGATACCATTGAACCATCAGGAAGCCGCTTAGCGGAAAGTTTTGGTTCAAAAAACTGCTCTGGATCAATAACGGCTTCAATTATTACAGATCCTTCAACAGCTAACGCTTCGCTAATTTGTTGCTTAATATTTGTTATAGAATTTATTTTCTTAAAAGGGATATTGTAGGCATAGGCTATCCTTTCCGCTTCGGGAAAACTAACCCCATTATCGCCGCTAACTCCGCATAACGGAGGAGAAAACAAATTGGTTTGCGTCTGCCGAATAGAGTGATAGCCGTCATTATTAAGCCAGATAATTTTTATATTTAACTTGTTGTAAACGATGGTTTGCAATTCCTGTATATTCATTTGGATACTGCCGTCGCCTTCAATACAAATAACTCGCTTTCCTTTTCGTTCCACAGCAACGCCCAATGACGCAGGCAGTCCGTATCCCATACTGGCGCATCCCGAATTGGTAAAAAGCCGTTGGTTCTTTTTCAATATTGCAGCCTGGAATGAACAGACACAAGCGCTTCCGTTTGAGGCCGTAATTATATCCCCTTCATCAAGCTGTAAAAACAACTCATTCATAAAAACATAGGGATTCACCGGAGTTGTTTTTTTATAATATTGTTCCAGACAAACCGGATATTTTTTATTGATATTTTTACTCCAGTCAAGCCATTTCTCATGATTATTCAAATTATCTTTTATATAACTATTTATTTTTTTTATCACATCATTGACATCAGCATAAATAGGCATATCTATTGAAAGTGTCGGTTTTAATAATTCTCCCGGATCTATGTCTACCATTATTTTATATGCTTCCGGAGCAAAGTTTTCCCAATTATAACTAATCTGGCGGATGTTCAATCTACAGCCAAGAATTAACAGCAAATCACTTTTCTGTACGACAAAATTGCCGCCTCTGTTGCCAATCGTTCCCGGACGACCACAGTAAAGCGGATGATCATCCCAAAGAATATCATGTGCGTTCCATGCGGTGACAACCGGAATTTGCAATTTATCTATCAATTCAAGAAAATCCGCATAAGCCCCGGAGGAACGAACAGCGGAACCGGCAAATAATACCGGTCTTTTTGCATGCTTTATTTTATTAACAATTTTTTTAATATTATTACCAGAAACTTCAGGTGGATTTTCTTCATCATTTTCCACTGGGTCGTAGTGGCGCAGAGTTTCTGTTTCAATAATAGTTCCCTGAACATTCAGCGGCACATCAAGCCATACCGGACCGGGCCGTCCATGAGCAGCGATATAAAGCGCTTTTTCCATAAGATATGCGATGTCATTTGGATTTACTATCATTTGAGAAAATTTTGTTAATGCGCTGACACAATCGGTAATATTAAATTCCTGATCACCGAGCTGACGTAATGGCACTCTGGTGGATTTTATTGTTGTAGTAAATTTTACTTGTCCTGATAAGATAAACATGGGAATGGAATCCAGCCAGCCGCCCAAAACCCCGGTTATAGCATTAGTTCCTCCCGGTCCCGAAGTTACGCAGACAACGGCGAGTTTTCCTGAATAACGTGTGTAAGCTTCGGCGGCGATAGCGCAAGCCTGTTCGTGGTGGTTATAGGTACAATGCAGTTTCGGGTGATGACCAAAAGCGTCATTGAGATGCATCGCGCCTCCGCCGGTTATAGTAAAGACATCGGTGATGTTATGGGCAGTTAAGAAATCCGCGATATAATCAGCAACTCTTTGTTTCATGGATGTACTATATTCTCCTGTTTTTCAAAGAAATTATTCAAAGTATTACATCCGCCTTTTTAATACAGACAAATTTTCGATCTGAGAAACCACAACATAAGTGCCGTCTTCTACCCAATTCTCGATTAATTCTTTAATATCTCTAGCCGCAGCCCTTTCTCCATTGCGGAATAAATATTCATATAACGTCCATGCTTCCTCCTCTGCCTTTTTGTTGACGGACATATCACAAGTCAATATTTCATAAACAATCATATCCGGAGGATTCTTCTGTAATAATTTAAAATCTTCTTTTACAACAAAATCAGGGCAAACATCAAAAAAATGAACAGGAGAAAATGTTGAAGAAAATTTGCCACTTAATATATGAAATATGGGGCAATATGGAAAAGTATAAAGTGTACCCTCATTCGAAATATTATTTTTAATATCATTGGTGATTTTTGTTAAAATATAATTTGTTCTAGCGGAAACTTTAAAGCCTTTTAAATTATTTTCTAAATACACTCGTTCATATTTATGCACCGGCGGTTCATTCCAGCCCCACCATACAAATGGTTTATCAACTTTGGCTAAGAAAACAGAAATGTAAATAAAAAAACTAAAAGATATAAATATAGATTTGATCAGTGAAAAAAATGGAAGATTAATAGATAAAATAATACAGAAAACAAGTCCAACAGGAAATAATGCAGAATGGATTTCAAAATAAGAAACTGAAAATCCATGAGTCAACATATAGCTAAAACACCATGCTATTAGAATCCATAGATTAATGCCAAATAATTGTTTCTTAAATAAAATAATGAAGAAACCGCTGATAGATAAAAATAACAATATTATGAATGTAACATTAATAATGATTTCTGCTGGAGCATGTATACGTGGATATATACTGTGCAAGATATCAAAAGGCATGAGCCATACACATATAATACCTAATAAACATATTGCAGTTAAAAAAAAGATTGTCAAATTTTCATTATTGAACACCAATGATATCAAATAGAAAATTATTATAAGTGTAAAAATAAAGGCAATAATTGCTAAAGTTTTGATTTTAATTAGAAATATTGATGCCATCAATAAAATAATTGATATAAGAAGTAAATAGCAGATTAATTTCTTCTTTCGAATCTTCCTGATAACTGGAAGGTCGATAATTTGTTCAACTTCATTTTTATTAATTAATCCCAAAATGATTGTTTCAACAATTATTATAAAAAATAAAATATGCTTTAGTCTAAATACGCTTGGAAAATATCCAAACAGTATTTTTAAAAGCGGTCCCTTTGCTTCCCCACTTTTGAATATTTGTATTAATGCCGGTGCTAATGCATCATAGTATTCCAGGGAAATAGCTGTAATAAAGATAGGAATAATTAGTCCTCCTATTAAAGCAAACAAAGAAGTGGCTTGTCTTTTGCGGCTATAAATGTTTGAAATTATTAAAAGAACAGGCCAGATTATTAAATAGATTATCATAACCTGTTTTGTTAAAAAACTTAATCCTGTAAAAACACCACAGGTAAATAAATAAAGATTTTTTCTTGCAGTAGATTCCAAAAATTTAAGAAACATAAACAATGCTACGATCTGAAATAATAAAGCGTCATGCATATAATGATAAATTGTATCCTGTGGATGACTATATGAGAGTATAGCGCTTGATAAAAGTGTAATTACTACAATAGATGGTTTAAAAAATTTGCAAAGAATAACATAAGCAAAAAATATTATTAAAAGTCTTTCACATAAACCAAATATTCTGGGTATGAAAAGGTTGTTATCACTAATTAGACTTAACAGATGATTAATCATTCCATGGATTGGTGGTAAATACATGAAAAAGTCCTTATATATGACCTTTCCATTTTTCATGAGTTCTGAATTATACTGAGTCCAGCCATCTGCAATAAATATATAACTGTTAACTAATGGAATGAAGAAGCAAAGAAACAACGCCAAAAGGATACCTGACATAATAAAATATGTTTTATCCTTATGCGGATTTGTATTTGCTATATAATTACTGTTCCAAATTTTTTTGATCATAAATGAATAAATCCTAATATTTTATATAAATGCAAAGATATATATTCAACTATTTCAATTTATATTCCCACAGAATAATCTGCGGGCAACTTAATTATCTCGTATCTGTCATTCCCGAATGCACTCCAACCCGAAAAAGACTAACACCCCACAACCGTTACAGTTCCGCCTGGAACGGCTTCTTCCTGCCAATAAATTTTTTCATCCCAGGAGAGATTTTTTGCACTATCCCTGCGATCAAAAACGATAAGATAGGCAGGGGCGCCGCTGTCAATGCTATTACGGTATTTGATTATCTGGGCAATACCCTCTTTTCGAACTTCTTCAGGGGTATTATATGTATGAACAAGTTTAATTTCAATAATATACATCCTTTTATTGTATTCTACCGCAAGATCCATCCGCCCGCGTCCTGCGGCGTATTCACGTTCAATGCGGCCTCCGCCGTTTAGCACCCGTTGTAAAAAAGCCATTAACAACAAATGGGGAAAGGCTTCGGAATAATCTGATTTTTGTTCCCATATCTCAGAATTTTTCCGCCAGAATTTCTGAAATTCTTTTAGAAGCGCATCCATATCAAGGGAACCGTCCGTCTTTTCCCATTGCCATTCAGGTTCTGGTATGGCGTCTTGCGTGGAATAGGTCAACTGCCTTGCCAGTACTTCTTTATAAATAGGATTGGCCACCATTGGAGTACTTCGCTCCTTCATTACAAGCCCCAAATCAGTACAAATACGAAAACCTTCACTTGCGGTAAGTTCAGGATCCGGCGTTCCTGTTATAAGGCTTTCCATCACTTTGCGAATAGCCGGTTCCTGTATTCTAACAGCGAGAGTGTCCAAATGTGTTTCTCTTGCAAGGATCATTTGTTCCCGCGCCTCAACTATATGTTCACGTATTACGGTTTCACGGCTCTCCTCATCAAGAATACGCATAGTGGCTCTCTTAAAAAGAGAATTTACAATCCATGGCTGGCCACGGGACTGATCCCATGTATAATCCAGGGCTTCTTTGGTAATGTTTTGCCCTGTTTCTTCGGTTCTTTGGGCAAAAAGCCGCCCTATGTCATTCCGGCTAAAGTTACCGATCATTACAGAATCTTCTTTTATATTAAACGGAGACAACGGATTTGGCGGAACCCCGTCCTTGGCAGTGGTTATATAGTCTTTTAAGTCCCTCATGCCTACCAGCGCGATAGATACCGGAAATTTACCAACGCCGCGTTCCATAAAACCTCCGCGCAGTTGACGAAGAAAACTAATCATCGCATCCCCTTCCAGGGCATCGGTTTCGTCAAATAACAGCACAAGCGGCTTTGGTGCGGCAAGGACCGAGAAATGTATCAGAACATCGCTCAGCATACTGTTCGGTGCATTTGTACTTAACTCTGGAACAGGCAAATTTGAAAATCCAGCGTATTCCTGGACCGCTTTGCATAATTCCGGCATACAGCGTTCAGGTTCCGGTAATCTTTGACAGCGTTCAATGCTCACATAACAGGCAACGGCTTCATCACCTGAATTAATCTCACGTGCCCAACTTTGTAAAAAGGTCGTTTTACCTGTCTGCCGTGGCGCGTGAAGTACCCAGTAGAGTTTATCCCTGATATACCGGTGAAGCTGCGCCCCTATTAGCCGCTCTTCCGGCGGCAGCATATAGTGATCTTCGGGATTACAGGGACCTGTGGTGTTAAAAAAACGAACTGGCCGTTTCGGTGGAATTGTAATCATAAAATTTCCCGTACCGTTTCTATCATCTTATCAATCATCTCGTCAGTCATACCCGGGTACACACCAATCCAGAAGGTATCATTCATAATACGATCTGTTATATCCAGAGCTCCTACTATGCGATAACCTGTACCGGACTTTCGCAATTCGTCAAAGCAGGGGTGTTTAACTAGGTTTCCGGCAAATAACATCCGCGTTTGAATATTCTTATTTTCAAGATATTGAACCAGCTTATTACGGTCAATACCTTTTTTACAGGTTATCAAAAAGCCAAACCAGCTTGGGTCTGAATGAGGAGACGCTTCTGGCAAAATAAGTTTATCCTGCAAATCTTTCAATCCTTCATGCAGACGATGCCAATTATATTTACGCTTCTCAACAAAAGAATGAAACTTTTCCAACTGAGCGCAGCCGATAGCAGCCTGCATATCCGTAGCTTTTAAGTTATAGCCAAAATGGCTGTAGACATATTTGTGGTCATAACCAAATGGCAGTTCGCCGAACTGCCTGTCAAAGCGATGTTTGCATAAATTGTCCTGTCCGGACGCGCAAATACAATCACGTCCCCAATCACGCATAGACCTGATAATTTTATGGAGCAGGGGATCTGAAGTATAGACTGCTCCGCCTTCACCCATTGTCATGTGATGAGGAGGATAAAAGCTGGAGGTACCTATGTCGCCAATTGTTCCAGTAAACTTTGTAACACCGTCAATGGTATAGGTTGAACCCAGAGCATCACAGTTGTCTTCTATTAGCCAGAGGTTATGAGCAGAACAAAAATTTTTAACTATCTGTAAGTCAAATGGATTCCCCAAAGTATGAGCAAGCATAACCGCCTTTGTTTTTTTGGATAAAGCTTTTTCAAGGAATGAAACATCAATGTTGTATTGAGGGATAGTAACATCCACAAAAACCGGTATAGCGCCAAATTGTATAATTGGGGTAACAGTGGTTGGGAAGCCGGCGGCAACTGTGATTACTTCATCCCCCCGTTTGATTGCACGGTCTCCAAGTAATGAAGATGTAAGAGCCATAAATGCAATTAGATTAGCGGATGATCCGGAATTTACTAAAGAACAAAAAGGTATCTTAAGATATTCGGCAAGCTGTTTTTCAAATTTATCAGTGTAGCGACCTGAAGTAAGCCAGAATTCAAGGGAACTGTCAACCAGATTTACCATTTCCTGCTCATCAAAAACTCTGGAAGCGTATGAAATATGATCGCCAGCCCTGTATGGCTGTTTTTGCATAAAGACCTTATAGTATTCTTTTACGCTATCCAGAATATGTTGTCTTGCCTGTTCTTTTGTCATCGATTCAAACACGATATTTCTCAAAATATTCTTGTATTTGCCGGTCAACACAAAGCAGCCGTTCATTATCGCTACCAATTTTAGCAAATTCCACGGTTTTTTCAACCGCTGTTTTTATGTTCCAATAAGGTATCCAGTCAAGTATATTTTTTGACTTTGAACAATCTAATTTCAGAAAATTAGCCTCGTGTGGACCGCCGTCTCCTTGAACCCTCCAGACCACGCCGCCCCCCCATGTTTCGCAAAACAATTCGGCAAGTTCTCCGGTAGTAACACAACTTTCATCATCAGGACCAAAATTGTAGGCGCCCTCAAAGGTTTTATCATTATACTGTTTTTCTGCCAGCAACAAATACCCTGAAAGACATTCCAGTACATGCTGGTAGGGGCGGATAGAATGGGGATTTCGTACAACGATTTCTTTTCCCGCAATTACCGCACGAATACAATCAGGAATGATTCGATCTTCGGAATAATCTCCGCCGCCTATTACATTACCGGAACGAACGGTTGAAATTGCTGGAGCATCCTTGTCAATAAAAAACGAATTACGATAACTGTACGTTACCAGTTCACTGCATGATTTGCTGTTGGAATAGGGATCATAGCCGCAGAGATTTTCATTCTCACGATACCCCCAGAGCCATTCTTTGTTTTCATATACTTTATCGGTAGTAATGTTCAAAAATGATTTCACAGACGGAGTAAGGCGAACAGCTTCAAGAATATTTACTGTTCCCATTACATTTGTTTCATAAGTATCAACCGGCTCTCGGTAGGAAAGCCGCACAATGGGTTGGGCGGCTAAATGAAACACTATGTCAGGTTTTGCATCCTGTATTGCCTTGCCAAGGGCATCCCTATTTTTGACATCAGCGATTATTGAATGTATATCTTTTTCTGTCTTTGTTTGTCCAAAAAGTGATGGTATAGTAGGCGGTTCAAGGGCATATCCGGTTATTTTTGCTCCTGACAATAAAAGGATTCGGCATAACCACGCTCCTTTAAAACCTGTATGTCCAGTAATAAAAACTTTTTTGTCTTTGTAAAATTCAAACATTATTTTAACCATAAAGCCCAAATAGCAGTTCCATTTATCCACATATTGGTTAGCTCATGTTTATCCCGCAAGGTATCCATTGCACGCCAAAAACCGCTGTGCTTATATGCATTTAATTGTCCCGCTTCTGCCAAAGTTTTCATAGGTTTTCGTTCCAATATTGTCGCATCTCCTTCAGTTAAGTAATCAAATATTCCCGGCTCCATAACAAAAAAACCACCGTTGATCCAGGCGCCATCACCAACTGGTTTTTCTTTGAACGATTCCACTGCCCCGCTGCTTGTTATCTCAATTGATCCAAAGCGTCCTCCCGGTTGGATAGATGTTAATGTTACCAATTTCCCTGCAGCATCGTGGCACTTGATAAGCTCATGGATATTTACGTCACTTACCCCATCTCCGTAAGTCAGCATAAAACGTTCATCTCCAAGAAATTCTTTTGCCTTTAGAAGTCTGCCTCCGGTCATAGTGTTCTCGCCAGAATAGAGCATGGTTACTTTCCATGTCTCATTTCTAATGTTATGAATATCTACAGAATTATTAGCCATGTCAACAGTTATATCCGAATAGCGTGTGTAATAGTTGATAAAATAATCTTTGATCAGATGAGATTTATAACCGGTAAGAATCACAAATTCATTAAAGCCCCAATAAGAGTAAATTTTCATAATATGCCATAAAATAGGATGCCCGCCTATTTCCACCATTGGTTTGGGAATCAGATTTGTCTCTTCCGAAAGACGTGTACCAAGTCCGCCGGCAAGTATAACTACTTTCATTTAATCAATCTCCATTCACATTCATTTATTGAATTTATCTCTAAATAAACATTAAATCGTATAAATAAATGTTCTCTCTATGTCTATTAAAAATTATAATCCCTGATAGTAAAGCAAAAAATGTAATCCTATGCCCTCCCTTGAGCTTAAAAAATGAAATAACTGAGATGAAAATTATTTGACAGATTGTTTTGAATTGAAGAATTTTCTAATTTTAGAGGTAGCGTTTTAAAATCAATGGAAAATTTAAACTTAGAAAACAATAAGCGCATAGCAAAGAATACTTTTTTCTTGTACTTCCGCAGTATTATAACCCTTTGCATAGAGCTTTATACAAGCCGTGAAGTGCTGGCACAGCTTGGAGTCAGTGATTTTGGCATCTACAATGTTGTAGGCAGCGTTATTATTTTGTTTAGCTTTATTCAAAACGCCATGGCTAGCGCAACGATGAGATTTTTCACATTTGAACTGGGTAAAGGCGATTTTGAAAAACAGAAAAAAACATTTAGTTTAAGCATTATTATTCATATTTGCACTGCCCTGCTCATTTTAATTTTGGGTGAAACCATTGGCTTATGGTTTTTAAATATAAAACTCGTTATACCTGCCGAGAGAATGGATGCGGCTAATTTCGTTTATCAATTCACGATTTTCACTGCCTGTCTTAGTATTTTGCAAATTCCATATCATGTTGCTATAAATGCGCATGAGAGAATGAAAATTTATGCCTACGCAGGAATTGCAGATGCCCTATTTAAACTTGCAATTGTGCTTGCTCTTGCTTTCGCAGCTTTTGATAAGTTAAAATTTTATTCTGTTTTGCTATTTGCAGTTTATGCTGTAATGGCGGTTTTTTATAGAATTTATTGCCATAGAGCTTTTAAGGAAACGCATTTTAAGTGGTTTTGGGATAAGAAGATGTTTTTGGAAATGATTGGATTTAGCTCGTGGTCGCTTATTACAGGAATAACGGGTATTGCAGCAAGTCAAGGCGGAATTTTTTTGATAAATATATTCTATGGAGTAATATTGAATGCAGCATTGGGTGTAGCGACTAAAGTTCAAAATGCCACAAATCGATTTGTGTACAATTTCCATGCAGCAATAAACCCTCAAATAACAAAATCTTTTGCAAGTGAAAATATGGATTATTATTTTCCCATAATAATTCGGGCTATAAAATTTTCAAGTCTGATGTATTTTTTGTTCGCGTTTCCCTTGATTGCGCAAATTGACTTTATTTTAAATTTATGGTTAAAAGAAGTTCCTGACTGGGCAAATGTTTTTTGTCAATTGTCATTGATAAATGTTCTAATTACTGTTACTTTTACCCCTCTTTGGACTGGCATTTTTGCAACTGGAAATATAAAATTATTCCAAATTACTGATGGTATAATAATAGCCTCAATACTTTTATTTACATACATTGGTTTACATTATTCTCCGGAGTATTACCTAATATCACATATTTTCGCAAATATTTTCAGAGTTCTGCTGGCTCTGTTTTTTATAAAGCGCTTAACAAAATTTCCTGTTAAAAAACTTATTCCAGTTTTAAGAAAAATTTTAGCTGTCATTGTAATGTCAGTTTCATTGCCCATTTTAATAAGCAGTAATACAGAAGGCTTTATAGGATTTTTTGCTACTACAGCAAGTTTTCTTTTGCTATTTCCATTATTAAGTTTATTTTTTGTTTTAACTAAAATAGAGAGGGAATACATGTTTGGCTTAGCTAAAAAAGTCATACAGAAAATTTTTTAATCAGGTTCTAATTCTAATAAATCCGGTTCCATATTTTTTGATATCACCTGTTAAGTAAAAAATTTCGGTTAATAATTTCTTTCTATGCCTAGCTTTGTAGTTAGCTGTTTCTAAGTCGTTAATGGTTAGCCCGTTATGGTTAGCCCGTTGAGCAACTTGCTTAGATTTGAAATTTAGATACTATCGTCGAAAATTTTAATAATAACATCAGCTAAATCATCTGACCTGCAACCTGCCATCTTTTAAATACATATCTCTCTCAGCAATCTTTAAATCCTCTTCAACCATCATATTTACAAGTTCGGGTAGTTTTACTTTAGGACTCCACCCAAGATCAGCCTTTGCCTTGGAATAATCTCCCACAAGAAGATCAATCTCTGCAGGTCTGAAATAAGTTGGATCAATCTCAACAATAATATTTCCAGTCAATCTATCAATCCCCTTTTCCGCTACACCTTCCCCTTTCCACTCAATATCTATTTCTAATTCTTTAAATGACATAGTAACGAAATCTCTTACAGTTGTAGTCTTTCCTGTGGCTATTACATAATCATCAGCCTCTTTCTGTTGAAGCATGAGCCACATTGCCTCAACATAGTCGCCTGCAAATCCCCAATCCCTCTGCGCACTTAGATTACCTAAAAAAAGTTTATCCTGCAAACCAAGCTTTATTCTTGCTGCAGCTCTTGTTATTTTTCTTGTCACAAATGTTCCGCCCCTGCGCGGGCTTTCATGATTAAATAATATACCGTTACATGCATATATGCCATATGATTCTCTGTAATTTTTTATAATCCAAAATCCATAGAGTTTTGCAACACCATAGGGACTTCTCGGGTAGAATGGAGTTGTCTCTTTTTGAGGTATCTCTTGCGCCTTGCCGTATAATTCGGAAGTTGACGCTTGATAGAATTTTGTCTTTTTCTCTAATCCCAGCAGTCTAATCGCTTCAAGGAGTCTTAATGTCCCTATTGCATCTACATTTGCAGTATATTCGGGCACTTCAAAAGATACCTGCACATGAGACTGCGCGCCAAGATTATAAATCTCATCAGGTTTTACCTGTTGTATAATTCTAACAAGATTACTTGAATCTGTTAAATCGCCATAATGCAAAATAAATTTACTGTTATCTGTATGCGGATCTTGATATATATGGTCGATTCTTTCAGTGTTAAAAGATGATGCGCGTCTTTTAATCCCATGAACCTCATAATCTTTTGAAAGTAATAATTCAGCTAAATACGAACCATCCTGACCTGTTACACCTGTTATCAGCGCTCTCTTCATTATTTAAATATTCTCCTTTTAAAATAAACAAAATCATATACCAATAGAAATTATTAAACAGCCCCATACCAGTACTCTATAATATCCTTTAAACTGTCATTTAGCTGTATCTTATTATCCCACCCTGTGGCTTTTTTTAGTTTTTCATTTGTACCAAAAATTACTTTATTTTCATTTGGTCTTATTAGATTTTTATCAGTCAATAACTCAACTGTAATATCTAAAATTGAACAGAATATGTCAATTATTTCGCTTAAGCCTACGCCTTTACCGCTGCATATATTATAGACCTCCCCCCTTTTGCCGTTTATAAAAAGTTTATAATATGCATCAACGACATCTCTGACATCAAGAAAATCCCTGCTAACGGATATATCCCCTGTTATGAGCTTTTTTTCTTTTTTTAAACCTTTTTTAATTTCAACAAGTTGTTTTGCAAATGAAGAGATTACAAAAATATCCTTCTGTCCGGGACCTATATGATTGAATGATCTCGTCATTATAATATCCAATCCATATCCTTCACTATAAACCCTTGAGAGATTTTCTTGAGATACCCTTGCTACACCATAGGGACTTAACGGTTGAAGTGAATATTCCTCACGCAAAGGGAGCTTTGTCTCGTCAACGCTTCCATACTCTTCGGATGATCCCACAGATAGAACTCTGCACCTTGGCGATATCATCCTTATTATCTCCATAAGATTTAAAAAAATATTGATATTATTCCTGAATGATAATGACGGATTCTTCCAACTGAATCCAACGCTGCTATAGGATGCAAGGTGCAGTAAATATTCGGGTTGAAATTCATAAATAATTTTTTCAAGAAGTTCAGTATTAAGCAGGTCAATCTGCTTAAATTCAACATTGGAATACTTATAATTATGATAATCTATTGAGGGTTGATTAATATCAATACCCAGAATCTCCGATCTGATTTTATTTTTCTCAAGATAATCTACAAAATGACCCGATACAAATCCTGAAAATCCTGTAATTATTATTCTCATGATATTTGCCGTTCTCTCTCAAATTCCGGTTGAACACTGCTTATAAAAACTCGTTTTTTCTGCATAATTTATCTATCTCTATTTATGTACATAAACATTTTTACAATTACTGCTTAATTAACTCTGAAAAAATATCAAGAGTATTTTATGAAAAATAAACTTTTAGTAATTTATAACTTTACAAAAATCAAGCTTTATGCAAGTATCTAAATACATTCTCTTGTTTGCCTTTTTGCTTATAATAATTTAACTCACAATTTGGAAATCTTAATGAAGTATGAATTTGAGAGTCTTGATAATGTTGCCGTATTAAAGAAAAGACTTGTTATAGTATTTTCGGCTATATTTGCTACAGCATTTATTGTCATTTCTATTATAAGCTACACCATCAGCAAGTCATTACTTATTAAAAATATTAATGCCAACACCGAAGAATTTGTTTATACAAGCGCTCATGAGATTGATAGCTGGATTTTAGACAGGATCACAATAGTTAATAATTTTACTGAATTTATTAATGATGTGGAAGATAAATATATAACTCAGGAATTATTAAAAATGTATAAAATTGATAATACTTTCTCCGATATATATTATGTTTCTGCTGCAGGAAAATTTATCAGCGGCAGATCATGGATACCGCAGCCCGGATATAATCCGTTTTCAAGACCGTGGTATACTACTGCAATAAGAGAACAAAAAACATCAATCTCTCAGGTTTACATTGACACAGAGACTTCTAATCCTGCTTTTTCAATTTCATCTCCCATATTCAATAAAAACAAAACATTACGGGGAGTTATTTCTGCAGATATTCAATTAAAGACTATTGAAGAGAAACTCGATAAAATTAAACTTAACGGAATGGGATATGCAGTACTTATTGATAGTTCAGGAGTTGTACTTGCTCACAGCGACAAATTGTTAATTGGTAAAAATCTACTCGAAGATCCAAAGTACAGTTACACCATCAAGGAAATACTTCATAAAAAGGATGGCAAACTATACTATAATATCGAATATGATAAACTCATTATTCATACCAACATTAATTCTTCCGGTTGGATTTTGGGATTTGTTTTGATAAAAAACGAAATATATTCTGAGCTAAATGTTCTTGCTTACGGATTCTTCATAATATTTGTTATATCACTTATTATTGTTATTTCAACTTCAAAGTATTTTACTAAAAAACTCACTAATTTTATAAATATACTTGAAATGACTATTGATCTGCACACTGCCGAACTTAAAATAAAGATTGAACAGGTGGAATATCTTTCATTAACAGATCCGCTTACAGAGATAGCAAACAGACGAAAGGTTGAGCTTACGCTTAAATCCGAAATAGACAGAACGCGGCGTACAGAGAAACCGCTCTCTGTTATTATGATCGATATAGATCATTTTAAAAAAACTAACGATACATATGGTCATGAGTCCGGCGATATAGTTTTAAAAAAATTTGCAGAAACAATAAAAAACTCTATTCGTATAACCGATCTCGTTGGCCGTATTGGCGGTGAAGAATTTTTAGTAATATGTCCGGAAACAGACTCTTCTGAAGCTGCTACTCTTGCAAATAAGTTAAGATTAGCAGTAGAATCAATAAACTTTGAACATCTGCCCGGAATTACAGCCTCATTTGGCTGCGCAGAGTTTTTCCCCGGAGAAGATTCTTACGACAACATCATATCCAGATCTGATAAAGCTCTATATAAGGCTAAGGAGAATGGACGCAACCGGGTTGAAGTTTATAAATAGAATCAAAACACCCAGAATAACGATTGCTCGGTTTTACCATTGTTATTTATATATTTATACAGCCCTTTCAGTATTGTAAACTTTTTAAAATAACCGTCATCTTCTGTTTCATAATCCCAAAGTATTCCCCATAAAGACCCTCTTGCATGGTATCTTCTCTCTGGATATTTTACCTCATTATAGATAGCGCCAAGAAGCACCATCCTCCTGTCACTATAATTATATCTATCTTCATTTCGATAATATAGAAGCCCAAGGAGGCCAAGATCAAAATTGCCTCCTCTATCCTCGCTGAAACGACTTAAAATCGGCGGTAAAATTAAATTATAGGAATCTCTATCACTTGAGTACCAGTAAAGCGGGAGTATTCTGTTATGGAAATAATCTTTATCCCTTGTAATTCCCGCTAACCATAAAAATGCATCAATATCATAGTCTTCTGTTTTTTTATAGTCTTTATATTTTAAAAGCAGACTCCAAAGCAGCCACATCTCTTTATATTTCTCTTCAAAATCAAACTCTATAGTCCTGAAGAGTAAAGAGTATTGATCAGACCGATTGTTATCATTAAAGTATTTCTCATGATCATATATGTAGAGAATATTCTCCCGCTCATAGTTTTCAGATCTATACCAATAGGTTCCTGCTATAAACTTTGTCTTACTGTGTTGGTCTTCATTAAAATATGATAATGCAGGAAATATAATCAGACTTTTGCTGTCAGGCTCAACACTTCGCATATAGAATGGGATAAACATTGACGAGTACGATTCATTTGTGCCATCATTCCAATTCTTGTGCCAAAAAAGCGGAAATATCCTGAAACCGTTCCTGCTTGGTGAACCGTACCAGTTTATGACAGGCCAGAGTATGCTCTTATCATAACAATCTTCCGAAGCATCATATTCGGAGATATAAAGATTCAGTAAGTACAATTTACGATATGACCGGTCTTCTTTTTGCATTAAATAAAAGGGGAATACGGCAAAATATTCTGTTTTAGTATCTTCGGACAGGTATGATACAAAAAACGGAAGAAACGCATACACCTTATCATTGCTATCTTCATTCCATGTTAACCATGCTAATGGGAAAAATCTGGCATGCCTTTGAGAATCTGCTTTCTCATAGGCAATCAAACCAAAGAATACCTTCCAACCCCAAAAAAACTCCGAGTTTTCTCTCCCCTTTCTCTCTACTCCCGATACTAAACCTGTCTTTTGATTAGATTCTTTTGAATCCATATTATGATTTTTCTCTTTAGAAATGTCGGCAATGTTATCCTTTGAGCCAAATGGATTTTTAATCGGAATTCTACCGGAAGAACTCCAAACATCATACAGCCATGAAATTTCACTATCAAGATACCAGTTATTATCCTTATTTGTCAGTCCTGCCGAAACAGCAGGATTAAATGGACCCATATATGCTGTCTTAGCAATCCCTAAGCCGGTAATAAATATCTCTCTCTGATCATCCTTATATTGATAATAAAGCGGCAGTATAAATCTCCCCCTGCTCTCTTCGGATTTCCATGACCAGTAGAACGGAATAAAGTGAGTATAATAGAACTCTTCTCTCTCTCCGGCTTTATCATCTCTTTCGACAAAATCGTCTCTGCTGTAATATAGCCACGACCATATAGTGCTGCCCGATTCACGCCATTCATAATAATGGAATATCCCAAAAGTATATCCCTCTGTCTCTGTTGCTCCCGACGGCTTACAATAAAATGGTATATAATATTTATATCCTTTCTCGCCTGTCCTGTGAAATACAAACGGTATAAACCAAAAACTGTCAAGCTCTCCGTCTATATTGCTCTTCCAATCTATCAGCCATGCAATATTTGTATGTGTGCCTTCAACTTTATCATTGCTTCTAAAAAAGACAGGGATGATGGGAATCCAAAAGTTTGAATAAATGCTCTCATTGCTCTTCTCTTCAATAACCGTTCTGCGAGCGAAAAGAAGGGTCAATGTCTCTCTTGTAATATTTTTATTACCGCCGTTATATTCGGTATCTTTCCATGCTGCGAAAATCGGGAAAAGATGATAATAGTAGTCTTCTCTATCCCACGAATAATCCAATATCCAAAAAATATTTCTATGACCGCCATATTTATATGTGTAATGAAATGTAAGCGGGATTATCGGCGCCCACCATAAATGTGTATCATCCTCTCCTGTTGACGGTGTATCTCTCCAGCTTACAAATAACGGATTTATCCACTTGTATTTCCCATAACCATGTTCAACATGAACTTCTTTGCTATAATAAAAAATAGGAAATACGGTCAGATATGAATAATTCATTTTTACGTAGTTATCGTCTCCCCACCATATTAACAAGAGCAGGGATCTATCGGACTTAGCGGTACTTATTGATGAATAATACACCGGAAAGAAAATATATGAGTTTTCCAGATCTCCGTCAGTTTCAAAGTATGAAAGCAGAGGGGGTACAAGAGTCATAGATCTGTTATCTATTTTACTATTTAATTTATAATAGAATGGAATGAATCGCGTTGATTCATATTTCGGATAATTTGTATATTTATATAACCAAAGGACCATGTAAGAGTAATGGTTTTCCCACACCTCCTTTTCAATAAGGAAAGCCTTTACAGGAAATTTTTCCTCTTTTTCCCTCCCATATATTTTATGCTCGCCTTCATCCAAATCATTCCATGAGCGGCAAAAACCGTATTCATAGCAGCATAGTATTGAAAAAAAAACAGTTATTAAGATTATATATCTCTTCATAAACTATTATCCGTTTAAGAATTTTAAAGCATTATCTATTAAATTCTAACTATTGATTCAACACAAAATATACAGTCATATGATGCGCCATTTTCACCCTTTTACCGTCTTTATATCCGGGAGAAAAACGCGCCCTCTTTACTATCTTTAATGCCTGTTCATTAAATCCATAAGGAGCCTTGCCTGAAGCGATATTAGCAGTAACAAGCGATCCATCCTCATCAATTTGAAGCAGGACTACAACTTCGTAATTTGTAATATTTGCGGATTTTGCAGCAGGAGGATAATATTGTTTAACATCAAAATCTATTATTGCCTTTGGAGGCATATCCCCTTTGAATGAAAAAAGGTAACCATCCTTATCTGTACCGTCTCCGGAAATCCGGTTGGTATTAATATCCTTCTCTTCAGGGTCCGCGCCGGTTTTACTGCTGCCTTCAACCCACTCCTGTTTTTCGACAGGCGCAGGAGTGGAATCGCCGCCAATAAGCTCCGGCGGTATATCTATCTCTATATCTTTATGTTCCAAATCAAAAACATTCTCAATAAAATCATCCGATGAAGTGGTGCCGTGAGAGATGAAATAACCTGCCGTAAATATTACATGGAATAAAAATGAAACTATCAGACACAACCTGAACAAGTGTCTGATTAAAAATTTACGATTTCTTATATGTATTATTACAGATTCGTCAATCACCGGGTTTCACCCATTCACTTTTTTACAGACAGGGCTATTTTCGTTACTCCGCACTTACGGAGGAGTCCCATCAATTTAGATACGCTGCCATAGGAAAGATTTTCATCGGCAGAGAGCGTAACCCTCATATTAGGCCTGTACTTTGCCTCTTTAGTCATCTCATTTATTAAAGCCTCTTCTGTAACCTGACTGCCTTCAAGAAAAAATTTTCCGTCTTTAGTTACTGCTATCTGTTTTGATTCTTTTATATTGGGATCTGCTGCAGCCACTTGCGGCAGATTAATGTTTATAGATTCTTTCTTTAAAAAATTTGCCGTGACCATAAATATAACAAGGAGAACCAATATAACATCAACCATTGGCGTTATATTTATATCGCTTATAGTCCCGTCTTCATTTTTATCAGTCCCCATTCCCATAAGTTATCTCCTCTAATTAACAGTTTGTTCTTTATTATCTTATAGTTGCAGCAAGAGCTTCCTTAGCCAGTATTTCAAGATTCTGCATAACTATTTTAAGACGCTTGCCGAAGTAGTTATTCAAAATAACAACAGGTATTGCTATGAGCAGCCCGCAAGCTGTTGCAAGGAGAGCTGTTGATATACTCCTCATTACAACCTCTGCGCCTGTATTCCCCAGTGTACCAAGATTATAAAACGCCTTGATTATCCCCAGTACTGTTCCCAGAAGTCCAATGAACGGAGCATTGTTCCCAAGTGTGGCAAGAACTATAATTCTCCTTTCAAGAAATATTCTCTCTTCAATCATCTTTCCATCCATAAGGTAGGATAGAGATTTTTCACCTGCATTAAAGTGCTGTTTTATAAAAGCTGCAAATCTGGCGTATGCAGATTCGGGATATGTTTTTATATAATTATCCAATCCGTCTATATCGCCTGATCTTAACTTAGCAACTATATCATTAAATATCTTTCCGCCAATATTAATATTGTGACGGAATATAAGTCCCCTGTCTATAACTACAGCTACAGCAAGAACGCTTGCCAATCCCATAATCCCAAAGATTATATGTTCGCCCAGTGTTAGTAAATTTTCCATTTATCCTCTTATCTTCTATGTATTTTTCTTACATGTATTTTAATTGTTGCGCAAGTATCTTATGACTTTCCCTTTTACATATATATTGTTCACTGTCCCAACTATATAGACGTTTCTCTCTCTTGTAATGACAGTCTCTATTAGATTATCTCCGCCCTTGCTCTTTATGGCATTATCTATAGCTTCATTTGTATTCGCTCTTGATGTAACAGGAAAAAGCCAAAAGAGTTTATATTCACTTGATATCCCCTCTGCCTCTCCAATAATCTCATAGTATGGAGATTGCATATACTTAGCGCTTGGCAGAACTCCGACAGGGCGCGCTTTAAAAGACAGGCATCCGGCAGATAACATAATCGAAACAAAAAACAAACAGAAATACAAAATTATATTCTTCATCTCTTTTGACCTTTACTATTAATTGATGTGTTATCAGGTATAAACTTTACCGCTTCACCTTCAACCGAAACCGAAGTTCTGCTGAAAAGTATAAACCAGCTATAAGTCTCATAGCAGCTTACATTGATTAAGGTATCACCGCCTTTTTTTTCTATGGCAGACCTTAATGCTGAATCGAGATCGGGTCTGCCTATCATATATAATCCGAGAATGGAGTATGCGCTGTCCCTCCCTTCGGTCTTGCCTAAATATTCCACTACCCTTTTCCCTTCCATTGGAGTAATTGACGACGTATATGAGATTGGCGTAGTGCTGCAAGAACTAAATATCAAAGCAACTGCAACTGTCAAAAGAATTCCTGATTTTATTTTATTTCTCATCTCTATCTCCTTTTATGCAATTATCAAATAATAAGTCATATTTTAAAATTTAGCCTCAACGCCAAAGTTCGGGAACATTGCAAGTCCCCTATATTTTTCCTTTTTAGGATTTCTAGGCTTTGTAGGATCATAAGGTATAGAAGAATTATTATCTCCATTATACTCATAGCGATAATCGAACTTCACATTCTCTCCTCTATAATTTGTTGCATTTATAATCTCAAAATACCACGATACGTATCCCCACTTGTAATTAGTCTTATGACTGTACCTTAGATCTAATTCATAAGAGGGACCTAAGCGCGCAGAATTTCTCCTGCCATATACAGGAACATGTCTTTCTAATCCGGAAGGTGGATTATAAAGCGGATCTTTATTACTATCGATTATCGGAGTATGCGGAGTAACAGAATTAAACTGAAATTTTGCGCTGAGTGTATGCTCTTTATGAGTATAACCTAAAACAATCTTTACTACATGGGTCTGGTCAAAATCCGAAAGCGACCACATCTCGCGGGAAGGATCACTAACGCCGCTAATTTTACCGGGCAAATTTTTTGACTGTGTATATGTATAGCTCCCCCAGCCAAAGAGACCCTGATCGCCGTCATCAGTAATCTTAATCATAAATTCAACGCCATGAGTCTTAAGCTTGCGAACATTATGAAAATACCTTGATGTCCCTGTTACAACCTGCGCATCGACTCTATCCCAAAAATTGTTATAAAACCCTTCAACCTTAAATAAATAATCAGACACTTTCTGTTCAATACTCACAGCTCTATGAATTGACCTCTGCGGATCAAGATAATCGGCGGCAAGACCCCCATACGCATTAAAGTATGTGCCGTTAGTCTGCATAAAGCAGCTGTAATATCCTCCTGCCGCGCCTATGGTTGTCTCTGTTGGGAATGCTATGGTCAAGGCAGCCCGCGGATCAAATGTCTGTTTTTTTGCAGCCGCGAGATATTCCGCATGATAGCCGGGAACAAATGTTACCCATCCAAAGGTGAATTTATTCTCTGCATAATGAACAAATGTTTTATTAGAAACCTTCGCTCCAAGCGGTACTTTTTCAAAGCTGTCAGGGTCGCTGGGGTCAAAGCCAATACCATATTTTTTAGGTACAACCGTAACCCCGCCAGTTTTAAACAGATAATAATTAAATTCAACGCCTGCTCTGAGCTCGCCATGAGATTTCCACCACTCTGCCTTTAATTTATCCTTTACTCCAAAGATATATGGTCTTGATTTTATTCCAATATCTCTTGCCCATGCTGCAGTAGCCGCAGGTAAATCTATCCACAGATAATAATTTGTCATTGCTCCATACGCCATAAGAGTATTAGAGAATGATTCTTTAGGTTTAAAGGTGTAGTAAACTCCTGCATTATGGGAATCCTGATCCTGATTAAGCTTTGCATTTATGAAATATGGGTCGTCGCCGGGGTCAAAATATTTATCCTTTAAAACCGCCTTAATCTTATCTTTGCTGCCAAATGAAAGAACCGTTAATGAATTGCTGCTATTAATAAAATATTTAGCCTTAAATTGATAATCCCAATATTCAGGCACAATATCTAAAGGCTGATCAAGAACATATTCATAAAACAACGGAATAAACAGGGCAAGATATCCTATCCTTGCAGATGCAATAAAATAGCCCTTGTTTTCAATCTTCTCGCGTCCGTCAATATAGGTCGTTTCGGTTATGGGAGTCTTTATTAATGCGCACGCAGAAATAAGTCCGACGTCTGTAAAACCTCCAAATGAATCTACTTCATCTACAGTATTGATATTTATAACGGCAGCCTGAGCATTAGAAAATTGCGAAGGATATGATGACGAGTACAGGTCAATCTCCTTCATTAAATCATTGTTGATAATTGAATGTAATCCTCCAAAGTGCATGGGATTGAAAAGCGGAATATCATCTATAAAATATCCGTTTGTAGCCGGGTCTGCGCCCCTTATAATTAATGGACCGAATATACCGAATGGTCTGGAAACGCTTGGCAGTGCAGAGAGAGAATTAAGCGAATCGCCGAAAGATGCAGGGACTTCTTTTATCTCCTTTTTGGTCATTGTGTGCCGTGAAATCTTTTGTATATCCTTTTCACCTCTGATTACAACGCTGCTTCCGCTTTTAGGAATATTTATCGGGTTTAGAACAAAATCGTATGTAAGATCACCTGTAATAATTACAGATGCAGTCACGCTCTCCATGCCCGATGATTGAACCGTAATATTATATCTTCCGCCTGCAGGTATATCAACGTAGTAATTACCCTGCTGAGCATTAGCTACAATACCTGCCTCTTGTATTATAACTAAGGCAAAATGAACAGGCTGCTGTGTAGATGCATTAAGGACTTTCCCTCGCAGAGAACAGGTCGCGGCATAGGCAGGTAAAACTTTAAGTAAAAGAAACACAAGAAAAGCAGATAAAAATAATAGTCTTTTATTAATCATTTAGGAATTTCCTTGCCTTATTGCCTTAATTGAATAATATATCAATTATTAGTTAAATACTAATAAAATTCAAGCTCAAATAATTTTAAGTGTAAATAAAACACTTTTGTTATAAATACAATTTTACCATTAAATCTGCTCATAAAATATGTCAACTATTTTTATATAAATTATTAATCAAGATACAAAATATATGTTATTTTGCATATAGAATATTGCAATAGAGAAGCTGTCGATTGCAGTATATGCCAAATAATTAATTACATGTTAGTAAGGCTGAAAGCCCGATTATCAATAGCGCAATGCTAAAATTATATGCTGCCGTCAGCGTAATGCCATAAAATCTGTTGTGTACATAACTTACAAGTTCATTATTATAAGCAGATCTGTAGTATGCCGGAATATTATACTGAAAATGAATATCTTTGTTATGGCTCTGGAAAATATCTAAGTTGTGATAAATTATATTGGACTTCTGATAATGAGTTTCATATAGTAGGCAAAGCTATGAAATATACACGGATAAAATAAAAAACAGGGGAAAATACAATGAAAAAAACAATATGGCTTATAGCTCTTTGTATTCTATTATCTTGTCAATCGAACACATTACAGTCATTTATTGTACAAAGAGATGTGCCTAATAATCCAACAATAACGATTGATTCAGACGATGTTACTTTTGCAAATATTGTTGAAGAATTAATTATAGAATTTGGTATAAAGTTATATATACCACCAACAAAAGAAGCAACAACAGAAGCAACAACAGAAGAAGAAGCAACAACAGAAGAGGTTGTACAAACCGATCAAGCAAGCACCATAGGCAGCAAATCTTTTGTTTATGGGCAATATACTACTAATGCTGATTATGTTTTTGTAATAAGCTCTATAAGTAGTTCTCAATATAGAATTAGATTGATCAAAGTAAAAGATTTTGAAATATTAAGCTCATTTGAGTATATTCATTACACTCATGGTTCAAATGCAAAATATAATTTAAAACTAACATTATATGATTTTTTCAAAAAGGCAGGGTTTAAAGTAAAGAATATTACAAATAAATCAGAGCTTCTCGGTCATCCAATCAATACCTTTTAGGTTTAAAGTAAAGGATATTACAAATGAATCAGAGACTATTCCAACTGTCCCAAAATAGCGCGGCAAGGATAAAATAAGATGTTAGAACAAGAGCTGTTATAGTGTTTTAAGTTAATAATTTGTAACAGAAAAATAATCATAAACAGCGGAATCAATAGGATGATAGAGAGGCATCTTGCTACGAAGCCAACGATTCATATTGGCCCACGATTTTTCTATAAGATTAAAGTCCGGTGAATACGGCGGTAAAAATAGCAGTCCGACTTCTGCTTTTTTTGCAAGCTCATACAGCTTTGACTTGCGATGAAAACTCGCATTGTCCATAACTCCAAGTGTTAAGCAGCAAACTGCTGCTCTTATATTTTTTTTATTATTCATTTATAATTTCCCCAAAATTAATTGTCATCCCTTTGCAGTTCTCTGCCAACAATGTATGCGCCATGAATCAATGCATAAAGTTGCTTAGTTTATGCACTGCTATTTTAGCATCAAATCTGCTTATGAAATATGTCAACCAATTTTCATATAAATAATCACATTATATATTATTTTGTATATAAAAAATTTATAAGATTGAACTGTAAGGTGAAACAAAAGTCCCATTGTACGTCATTGCTACCGTATTTAAGCTTCGTCATACTACAATATAAACTCGACCGATACGGAAAAATGAATTTATGTAATTAAAGAATAGGCACGTAAGACCGACGCAGATAATCGGAATTTTTGCGGATTCAAAATACAAAAGAGTTTACAGGCGGACTTAAAATACGCTACAAATTACTTAAAATGAAACCTTTTTTACATCCCCTCCGCTTTTTTATTAATTCTTACTTTACTTTTTACTCTTTATCCTTGACAAAATATAAAATTGGATAGCCAGAACGCTTATTTTTTTACATATTAGCATTGACATATTTATGTTTGTCAGATACAATTATTAAATATTGTTACAGGATAAAATCTTGGAAAATACTACTCGCACAAGCCTGAGCAGATTTAAAATATCAGATGAGCATTTGGTAACAGATAGAGCTGTTAAGAGTTCAATTTCAGCGGCATATTCCGAAGGGAGATGTTTTGAATTCTACCCTGATCCGTATATAATAGAAAGAATCAAAACAGGCGATCCTGTTGAGCTGTTTAGAGAAAGCTTTATTGATATGGCAAACTCCACTTTTGATAATTATTTTAATTTGAGCGGTCCGTCCAGGGAAAAAATATCCGGAGATATAAGATTACTCGCAGTAATAATTAATGCCATTGCCCTGTTCCATAGAGGAGCTGCAATGCTTGACAATAATCTCATTGCAACAAGAAGGATTGTATTAGTTAAGGAACTTCCGGGTAAAGCCACTTTTCATCATATATCAAAGTCAACTACTGTAATTGCCCATGTTGGACAAGGACCTGAATGGGGTGAAGTACCGACAATATACCTTGGTTTAAAAATATTTGAAACACTGATTGCAAAAAAAAATATGAGTAACACCAAGCTCTTTGAAGCTTTCGTATTTCTCCTGAAAGCTGAAGAAAGAGCCGTTGAGATTGGTTTTTCCCATACTACCGTATATCCCATAGAATCATTTGAGCTCCTTAATACGCTCGTAGATTCTGTAATAGAATACTCATTAAAGTTTGAAGGAAAATATAAGGATGAAATCACGTCCGTTACTGTTGAAAAATTCAGCGAAGAAAAAAAGAATGAGCTAATCGAGAAGCTAAACAGAAGAGTTAAAGGGAATGAATTAATCTTTGACTATGGAGTAAATATTGCAGGTATAGAAGAATTAGAAAACTACGCAAAGGAATTAAAGAAAGGCTATGACGAAGACTCTCTGCGGGAGATAATTAAGCTGTTAACTGCCGCATCCGGTCATGATATACATGAGGTAAGGAACAGAGCCAATATAGCTCTCGATAGAGTATTTTCACCAAAGGAATTTGATGCGCCATTAGCAACAAAATTCATAAATATTTCCATTAATAGCGAATATACTTTCTCATTTAATCTTCCCAAACTTGATGATGCAAAGAGTTACAACCTTAGAATATATAAAAGCAGCAAAAACAATTATTATAATACCGAAAAAAGCATAGATGTGGAGGAGATACCGCTTACCGGAACTCAGGACGGAGTTTATGAAGCAAAATATAAATTTACAGAATATGGTCATTACGATTTCTGCGTTGTAACAAGAAGCGACTCTATTATGTTCTGGAATACAGATCAAGGATTATCGGGAAGGATTAATGTACTCCCAAATCTGGAGGGAGAAATTATACTGGAGATCTTTGTAGATATTCATGGTCATACAAAGGTGTACTGGTGGGATAATGACGGATATCCGGGACTTGTCTATAATGAAAACGGCGAGATAATCCGCTTAGGCAACTTAGATGATATTACCCATCATCTGGCTGATCTAAAAGAGAGATATTTCTTAACGTCGATATATCTACTTGGCGCGCTTCAAAGAGGTTCTAACAGAGAGGACTGGGCTCCAGAAGCTACATCGCCGTCTCCATTCTCTCCAATGAGTCTTACTGTAATTGAGCCGTCAATAGGCGGAGATGAAGCTTTAAAAAAACTTATAGCAAAAGCTCATTCTCTTAATATTAAAATAATATTGGATGTTATCCCACACCTAAACAGGAAGAGTACGGAACTGCCTGTTGAGTATTCGGTTTTAACATACAACAACGAAGGAAATCTTGTTGAGAGATCATCAACAGACGGCAGATACGGTACGTGGGATGACGGTAAACTGCTTAATTACAGAATGTTTGAAGTATGGGAATGGCTGTCAAATTCAATAACAACACTGATCAATGAATTTGATATTGACGGTATAAGATTCGACTCCGCTCATGCTGTCCCGATTATGATGAAGAGGAATAACTACACGCTCATCTATCATCAAAAGAGAACCGACCTTGATATGCTCAATGGGACAATTATTGTAAATGACAGAGAGTACGGACATTTTATTTCTACAGGATATTATGACTGTGAGTGTCGTGAAAAAATAGCTGTTCCGATACACTATTTTCTTATGCTCAATATTGAGAGAGCGTTAAAGAAAAAGAATAAGTCTTTTTTCATTAACATTGCAGAGTGTTTCTGGGGACATGAAAGATTCCTTACAAGAACAGGATTGGTTCCATATAACTCATCCCTTTTTAAGATATGTGAAAATATAATACACGGGAAAAGCGATGTAAGAGAAATATACCATCTATATGATAACTATTACCCGTCAGCTCTTCCGGAAGGCACGGAGCTTCTTGGAATACTCGGCAACCACGACGAGAGACGAGCCTTAAATACATTTGGGCATAGAGGCTTACGAGCTGCAATAGCCATAACATCTTTTTTAAGTAATGTTATTATGGATTATGAAGGAAGCGCAGAGGGTGAAGGATGGAAAGTCTTTCTTGACAATATCTATGTAAACTGGAATCAGTTTGAATATGCATCTCACAGAAGCCTCGATTCGTTTTATAAGGATATATACAGTTTCCATAGAACCAATAAAGGGAAAGGGGATTTAATCTGGGCAAACAACAATGAGACTGCTGCTGCCATAAAATACTCCGGGAACATCTACTGGATAGGGATATTTAACTTCAGCGAATCCAACCAGAATACTTCTTTGCAGTTTGATAATCCCCGCCTTCAAATAGACGATAACGATGCCTATATACTGTCAGATCCTCTATACTCAAATATAACAGGCAACTTTACATGCTATACCGGCAAAGAGCTTAAGGTATCAAAAATCCATGCGCCTGTTGCATATACCGATAGAATAAAATTGTTAAAGTTAGAAAAGACCTCTCTTAAAAAACATTATAACGATTTTTTTAAAGATTCTTTTAAGAGACTTTGTGAATTTAAATCTACAGATAAAATTTTCTCTAACTTTGCATTCAGCGAACTTGCGGATAATTGCAAGACCTATAAGTCATTTACATATTTTATAACAAAAAGGCTCCTTGAGACAGATATGGATATTCAGTCCACCGAGTTTGGACTGAAGAGGAGTATGTTTCATCTTTATAAAAACAGCTCACTTCCGATTTCTCAGATAAAAGACTACTTAAATAAGATGTCACAGGAGAACGACTTTTTCGCAAAATTATCGGAAAACCTGTATAATCACTATAAAAAGAAGGCAATTGTATTTATGTCTGCAGAGGCAGAACCATTTTCAAAGAGCGGCGGTTTGGCTAATGTCGTTTATGAGCTCCCAAGAGAGATGAAAAAGAACGGTGAAGACGTATATGTAATCACACCGCTTTATAGAAACGGAACTTCTAAAGCGAAGATGGATGATGCAATAAAAAAATACGAAGTGTCATATACCGGTCAGAATGTGAGATTTAAGATTATGGATGCAGACTATGAAGTCGGAGTTCACTATGCAGAGGTTGACGGTATAAAATATTATCTCCTTGATCACGGCGAGTTCTTTGACGGTCTCTACTGGGGTATAACATCTTCGGAAAAGCTGAGACGCAGAATAGCGTTTGCAAGAGCCAGCGCAGAAGTAATTCTAACGTTTAATATTCATGTAAAATATACCTTCACAAATGACGCTTTCACCGGATTTTTTAACGGGATTATACGCTGTGACCACTATTACGACAATAATCCCATATTCAGGGACTGTACATTTATACATATAATTCATAACGGCGGCTGGCAGTACTTTGATGCTTACAATAGATTTGAAAACGGCTTTGATCTGTTTAATCTGTTTAACCTGCCTGCATGGAGGGTAAATGATTTTTGTGATCCCGTACATGGAGACAGATTAAACTGCATGGCTGCCGGTATCAGATTTGCGGATAAAACTATTACAGTCAGCCCATCCTACGCTAAACAGATAGAGATTGCTTCTGATGGACTTGAAAGAATACTGTTTAATGTAAGCGGTATCAGCAATGCAATAGGATCCGACTTTAGAGATAAAACCGAACTGAAAATGAAAAACTCAGGTATAGTTGAAAGATTATATCCTGCTCTTCTTGACAGATTAAGTAATGACGACAATTTAAAGATAAAGATAAAAGAGCGATATCCTGAAATCCTTAAAGGGAATGACTTTATCGAATCTATGGACGACTCAAAAAGAAAAAGAATAGTTGCCAGGATGAGAAACAAACTGATTTTACAGATAGATAGAAATCTTAAAATCGATCCGGATCTCATTCTTGCCGTTATGATACACCGCATCTCGGAGCAGAAGGGATTTCAACTCCTTCTTGAATCATCAGAAGGAATATTTAAAAATCTTGACTTTCAATTAATTGGAGGCGGCAGTATATCCTCCGGAGACAAAAAAGGAGAAGAGATTGCCCATGGGCTATACCTCTTAAGCCGGTATTATCCCGATAGATGCAATATTTCATTCGGATATCAAGATGTTACTACGCCGCTTCTTTCATGTGATTATTTTTTAATGCCGTCAATGCACGAACCGGGAGGTATTTCACAAATAGAGGCTATGGCTGCCGGAGCGCCTATAATTGCCAGAGCGACAGGCGGATTACGTGACACTATTAAACCAATATCAGGAACAGGCGAATCTATCGAAGGATATGGATTTCTCTTTTCTGATTTTACTCCATGGTCATTTTATGATGCAATGGAACGTGCATCACAGTTTTTTAAAACCTCAGGCGAGGATAAATTTTTTAAAGTAAGAGAGAATGCTGAAAAAGCCGCATACTACTGGGATAAACCGGCTAAAGAGTATATTAATACAATATATGATTTAACAGAGACAATCAGATTAGAATAAAAAAAACGGGATAATTCATATCCCGCATATTTTTATAATTATAAGTCCCGCCCTGACTGCCTTTAATTCTCAAGGAAGACCAAATGGAGTGTAAAATGAAATAATTCATCATTTGTAAATATTATCGGCTGCGAACAGAAATACTTTAACAAAATTTGTAAAATACAATAATTTAATTGAAAATAAAAATAACCTATTGTTTTTTGTCTATGATACTAAATATACAGGATTATAATATGCCCACATATACAAATAAAACTGATAAAATCTACTATAACATATACAAGTCTCCGAAGAATGCAGGCAACCTTCTTCTGATTCATGATAACGGGCAATCGTCTAAAATTTTTGATTCTGAGATAAAATTTTATAACAGCTATTTTAATACAATGACCGTTGACCTTTCCGGACATGGTAAGTCTAAAATCTCATCAGATAAAAAAAATAATTTCTGGGTAAGCAATGCTATAGCAATCTCAGAATTATGTGAAAAGGTTAATTTTAAAAGATTTTCTGTTATAGGGATTGGCGGAGGAGGATTAGTCGGTCTTAATATTGCTCTTATTAATCAAGCTACTGTAAAAAATATATTTGCAGACAGCATTCCCGGTTTTAAACCCGACTTGAATTATATGAACTGCATATTACAATACAGGAGTAATATAAAAAACAGCGATAAAGAGAACTTCTTCTACGCATTAAACGGATCAAAATGGGAAAAAATTTTAGAGGAAGACAGCGCCATGCTTCAAACATTTACTGAAAACGGCGATAGTTACCTCATTGGAGATTCAAAACAAATCAGTTCAAGTATACTGCTTGCAGGAAGCAGCGGCTATGACCTTATTCCGGATATAGAAGAGAGATTAAGCAATGTATTAGATTCATTAAAAAAAGCTCAGGTCCATATATTCAGCGCGGCAAAATACCCTCTTATAAAAAATAAAAACCATGAGTACAGGACCCTTACACTTAACTATCTTTTCGACTAACACTTAGGCGTATCTATTTTTTACATAAACATTTAAATAACAGTTAAACGCTGCCGCAGACTTAAAAAAATTAACATCCGAATATAAGCAGGGCTGCCCAGAAGGACAGCCCTGCCAGAGGAGGACAGTCTCTCTCTGTCTATTTTTTATCATTTTCGTCAGGATTATTTTTTTTAGATTTTTTATCATCTTCTTCAAATTCACCATTAATAGACTTTTTAAATGTTCTGATACCGGAACCAATATCCTTTGCAAGAGAAGGAATCTTGCCTGCACCGAAAAGCAGAAGAACAATGAAAAAAATAACAACAAGCTCCCCTATTCCCGGCATACTAAACGCATAGTTCAAAGTTATATTGCCATACATATTTTAACCTCTAATTATCACTTATGAATACATTATAAGCCCATTTATATCTTAATATCAAAAAAATCAAACCTTTTTTAAACTTATTTTCGTTATAATCAACTTAATGAATAAACCTTATCCTCACACTTAAATCTATTTAAATAATCCTTGACATAGATAATATAATATTTATTTAAACAATTACAAGACTCCGAAAGACTGAAATGTCCTTCTTTCTTAAAAAATGCGCAAATGAAATTTTAGAAAACATATTTCTTCATAAAAAGGATTAAAGGATTAGATAGATGAAAGGACATCAATTTGTTATATTTATAACCATTTTTCTTACAATTTTTTTAACGGGAAATATCTATGTCTTTATCAGAGGGTGGCAGGCTCTGCATATAAATAATTTGGTCAAATCAATATACTCTATACTGTTCACATTAGCTGCATTTTTATTCATAATAGTTCAAATTTCAAGACGAAGCGGACTTCTCGAGAATAACAAAATACTCACGCTCACAGGTTCAATATGGTTAGCATTTATACTCTATGTCCTTTTAATTGTTATTTTAATAGATTTAATAAGAGGATTAAACTTTTTCTTTCATTTTCTTCCCGCAAAGGAAATTTTACTTAAAGCGCATGTACCTCTGATGCTTTTTATGGGAACACTGTTTGCTTCATGTTCTATTGTAATTATTGGTATTATAACAGCATCAAATCCTGCTGTAAATAAAATTGAAATTAAGATAGATAAAAAAGCTAATAACAAAAATTCACTCAATATTGTTATGGCTTCAGACGTACACCTTGGCGCAATAGTCGGCAGAAAAAAATTTCAGACACTTGTAGATACGATAAATTCATTAAACGCTGATATTGTTTTATTCCCCGGTGATTTTATAGATATGACAATCGAACCGCTGATTGAGGATAATATAGGTCCGCTGATTGAATCAATCCATTCAAAATACGGAGTTTATGCAGTTACAGGGAATCACGAGTATTTCGGAGGAGTTTCTAAGGCAGTGAACTTTATGAATGAGCATAAAATAAACGTTTTGCTCGACGAATCAATTGAAATAGACAAGTCTATCCTGTTAGTGGGACGCAAAGATAAAACCGTAACCAGATTTACCGGAAAAGAGAGAAAAACTCTCACCGAATTACTCAATGGCAAGAGAACAGACATTCCGATAATAGTTATGGACCACCAACCGTCATCAATCAATGAATCAGTAAACAACATGATAGACCTTCACCTCTCCGGTCATACCCATAACGGACAGCTATTGCCCATAAACTTCATTACCAATGCTCTTTATGAAGTAAGCAACGGTTATGCTAAAAAAGACAATACTCACATTTTTGTTTCTAAAGGTTATGGTACATGGGGACCGCCTGTACGGACTACAGGCAGACCTGAAATTGTGGTTTTACAAATAGTATTTGATGAATAACTTAATTGCTTATCCCGGCTATCGAGTTTATTACAAAGATACAGGAAAGGAAATTATTATCCTGCTTTGTGGCGGCGATAAATCCACCCAAGAATCAGATATTAAAAAAGCCAGAATAATTGCAAAAAATCTTGATCGGTAGAAATAAAAAAGTCCAGAATAATTGCAAAAAATTAAAATTAGGAGAAAGAAGTAAAATGAAAAAGATAAAAACAAAAAAATGGGATCCGGCTGAATATATCGAAACGAAAGAGGATGTCATTGCACATCTCGAAGTTGTGCTTGAAGAAAATGATCCGGAACTTATCTTATCTATCGTTAGCGATATAGCCCGCTCAAAAGGCATGACTAAAATTGCGAAAGAAATGAAACTAAGCCGTAAGGGATTATATAAATCGCTTGCACCTGACGGTAATCCTTCTTTCAAGACTGTTTTCAAACTGCTCGATATTTTAGGCTTGCAGATAAAATTGACGCCTAAAAATTCACAAACAATAATTGGAGCTATTGCTAAATAATTCATATTATGCGTCCTTGAAAATTAATTAAAAATGCAGGGTATATTTTTTTATTTGGAGTTTAAAAAAAGGGTTAAAAAAACCTTTTTTTATGTTAACTGTGTTATTGCACAGGCATTGAAAGACGGAATAAATAATCTAACCTTTTGTCAATGTCAGGTGGTGAAGAAACCAGTCCAATTCCAGTAATAAAACTACCACCACCGGTGATGTTTTTTTCAGGGATGACGTATTTGTCATAAGCAGAACCTGTGAATCCTGATCCTAAATCAAACTTTCGCTCATTACCACTAGAATCCCTCGTAAAACTAATATCACCATTCATACACAAATATCCTGTATCATTGCTATCTATTGCAATAAAATAATATTTACCTGAGAAATCTACAGAATTAGAAATATTACCCCAATAAATAAAAAGCCAATAGCTACCTGAATAGATATTTATAACAAACTTTACAACAGCATTTTTGTTACCAGCAGAAATGTAATAATAATCATTATAACGTGCATCTTCAGAAAGTTTACGAAATGCTGACAGGGTGGCAGAGTCATCGTATTTTTGGAAATTCATATCCATAGTAGCAGCAGCCTCTCTTATCTTTTGCATTTGATAAACGCTGTTAATAGGTGTTCCATTTCCAAAACCCGATATAGCAGGAGTTCCAGTTACAACAGCATTCCTGTTCAAGACATACCTATGAGTATTAATGCCATTTTGAATTATTCTAATACCCGGTTTAATATTTGGAGTTCCTTCCGGTTTTACGCTACCGGAATCATCAAACCCTTCGTACCCTATCTTTCTCCAGATATTCTCTACTTTGAAGTCAACTCTATTGTTATCAGTTTCAGATGCCCCACATTTCTCACAATACTTTATACCACCAACACCCACCCGATAATTTCCCATATCATGGGAAACAGCAGAAATAGCAGGAGAAATAGGTAATCCCAAATGACTAACAGGAAGAACAGTATCATCAGGATCATCAGGTATATTTGGATCCCGATCTTTGTATCCGTATCCTCCATTTTCGCAACTAAACAGTAGTGGTAGTAATATAAATAATATAATTACATAATATAAAATTCGTTTTGATATATTCATAATTAAAAATCCTCTCTTTAAAAATCTAACTAATTATTTGACATCTACACAGTATATATTAGTTACATTTTTAAAAAACTATTTTTAAAGAATATATTCCAAGAAAAAAGTCAATCTTTTTTATATAAATTTGCAATTCAATAAATTTCTGTGAACAAAATCAAAAAATATTAAAAACCTGCAAAAAATATTATACAAATAGAACTTTTAATAAGCTTAAACGGTTCTAAATTAATAACATAAAAAATCATACTTAACAAAAAAATCATTTATTTTATAGTTAATTTTTTTAAATATAGATATTCTCCTGTTTTAATAACATATATATAAAAACGGCAAGATAGTTGGAGTATAACTGAGATGGATAAATTGATAAGCCTCACAAACAGAATAAACACTAAAATTGTTGCTGCAATTTCTCTGCTCATTGCAGCAACAATAATCTTCTTCTTTAAATCCGATAAAGTTGAAACTAAAGTAAAACCCGAAAGAGGCGAAGTTGTAGAAGCAGTATATGCCTTAGGAACAGTAAAGACAGACAAACTCTACAATGCCCGTTTTGGAATGAATACTATTATAAGGAAACTCTATGTTCAGGAGGGGGATTTTGTTTCTAAGGGCGTACCCCTTGTTCAGGGGGACACATTTTATCCTCTTACCGCTCCGTTCTCAGGAATAATTACTGCAGTAAACTATCTCGAAAATGAAATGGCAACACCGGGTCAAATTATACTTACCCTGTCGAGTACTACCGATTTATACGTAAAAGTTTCATTGGACCAGGAATCTATCTTAACTGTAAGAAAGGGTCAATCGGCAGAACTGAGTTTTGAAAATCTGCGAGACGAAAAGATAGCGGGAACAGTGAGCTCTGTTTATTTGTCGGGAGACGAATTCATTGTGCGTATAGCGTCTGAAAAATTTCCTCAAGGTATTCTTCCTCAAATGACCTGTGATAGTGCAATAACAATAAAAAAAATTGAAGACGCCTTATTGATTCCGGCTTCTGCTGTTAAGAACGGCAATGTTGATGTAATAAGAAAAGGGAAAAGGATGTCAATCCCTGTACAGGTCAAAAAAATCGACGGGAAAAAAGCAGAGGTCCTTGATGATTCCATACTCATTGATGATGAAATCATTGTTGAAAAGAGTACAGGCGGTAAAAATAAATAGCAATGAAATCTATAAACAGACGAAATAATAATCTTTAACAGGAAATTAAAATGTGGTTCTTAGCGCTTAAACATATATTCGCACGGAAAAGTCAAACTCTGCTTACATTCCTGGCTATAGTTTTGGGGTCTGGGGGATATGTTGTCTTTTCGGGAATTCAACTTGGCTTTCAGGAATATATAGTCAAACGGCTGATTGAAAGAAGCGGCCACATCAATATTTCAACAAGGGATGAATTTATAACGGCAGAATCTATGGAAGGCATCTTTTATAAGAATGAGAATCTGCGCTGGCTCAATACTCCGTCCGGGAGGAGATCCTACACCAGACTTACAAGCCCAAACCAATGGTTCAGGAAGTTAAAAAATAATCCCGATGTTGTTGCATACGCTCCGAGTATCTCCAAGGATGCCATTGCAAGCCGCGGAGGGTTTTTTCAAACTGTTAATGTTGTGGGAATAGATCCTGCATTGCAAATATCCGTAACAAGCATTGCAGATGATATAACATACGGAGATTTAAATTCACTCAATAACGGAATCTCAGTTATATTTACAGGCGAGAGGCTGCTTGAAGTACTCGGCGTAAAACTGAATGACACAATAAACATATCCACATCGGACGGCAGAGTAACGCCCATGAAGATTATCGGCACGTTCAATACAGGCGAAAGAAGAAGCGATGAACGGACCATATATGCCTCAATGACTACCGTCCAAAAACTCGCAGGCATACCCGGAGAAGTTTCATCCATTGTTGTAAAAATAAAGGAATTCAGCCGCGCCGCAGAGATAGCAACCGAATGGAATATGACAAGCAGAGACAGGGTTGAAAGCTGGGACCAGCTCTACAGGGATAGTTTAAGTATGATGTCAACTCAAGACACCGTAAGACTTGTAACAACAAGCGCATTTATCATTATCGTTGCATTTGGAATTTACAATATCCTCAACATGGTTGTTAATCATAAAAAGAAAGATATAGCAATCTTGCGGTCAATAGGATTTAACCAAAAGGACACGACCTTCCTCTTTTTAATTCAAGGAATACTGATAGGATTTGCAGGCGGCGTAACTGGTCTTATAGCAGGTTATCTGTTCTGCACATATATTGAAACAATGAATATTCCCATGGGGAGACGTACAATGACAATTTCATGGGACAGGTTAATCTACATAAAGGCGTTTGTTCTGGTATTCGGCGCTTCAATATTAGCAAGTTTTTTCCCTGCACGCGCTGCAGGAAAATTATCGCCAATTGAAATAATCAGAGGGTCCGATTAATTATGCACGCTATTGAATGTATTGATATGGTCAAATCATTCGGTGATCCGCCGATTACTATTCTCAAAACAATTAATCTTGAAATTGATAAGGGAGATTTTGTAGCTATCACGGGGCGTTCGGGTTCGGGCAAGTCCACCCTGCTCTATGTTATTAGCGGACTTGACGATCTGTCATCAGGCGAGGTTCTTATATTTGGGAATAAGATACATGAAATGGACAGCAAGACCTTTCATATATTAAGAAATCGAAAGATCGGATTTGTATTCCAGTTTCATTATCTCCTCCCCGAACTTACAGCTCTTGAAAATATTCTTATGCCTGCAAGGAAGTTCAAGGAGGAAAAAAATCGCGCTGATTTTGCCGTTAAACTTATGAAAGACTTTAATGTCTTTCACTGCAAAGATAAAGTACCGTCAAAAATGTCGGGGGGAGAGATGCAGAGAACTGCAATTGCAAGGTCTCTTATTATGAATCCTGAGATTATATTTGCAGACGAACCCACAGGAAATCTTGACTCCGAAAACGGCGAAAAGGTTATGGATATTTTTAAAGAGATAAATAAAAACTTAGGCACAACAATTGTTATGGTAACTCACGAGCCTGACTTCGCTCTTATGGCAAAAAGACAGATACATCTTACAGACGGTATTATCACAAAAGACTCAAAAGATTCGGGGAGAAAAAAGAATGAGCAAAAAAACAAATAAAATATACTGCATATTATTACTTATTTTTTTGGCAGCAAGCGGTACGGCGCAGCAGAATTTAAAAGGTACTGAGCAGCAAAATTTAAAAACAGAGACAATATCATACAAACAGTATATTGATTCCGTAAGTCAACAACTCCCTGAAATCAGAAGGAACAGACTTCAAGTAGAAAAAGCAAGAAATACACTGTACGGTGCAGGAAGCGCAGAGGACTTTTACCTGTCCGGTGAAGCGGGATATGCAAAGAGCGACTCATCCGATCCTCAGAATCAAAGAAATGCGGCAGAGCGTAAAGATTATACTGCGCGTCTGGGAGTAACAAAAAAAATTGCCGCTACGGGTACAACCATTAATGGCGGAGCTGCGTATAATAAAACGGAAATTAATAACTCGGCATATCACTATCCGTCAATATATATAAAATTTAACCAGTCACTGTTAAATAATGCCTTCGGTAAAATAGACAGATTTGCAGTGAACAATGCAAGGTTTGGCTATGAAATAGAAAAACTAAGAGAGAAAGAAAACAACAAAGCGGATCTCAACTACTACAAAAAACTCTACTTCACATGGATATTCTACAAGGAAGAAATTAAGATGATTGAAAGCTCAATAAGCGCTGCAAAAAAGTTAGCTGATACTATCAGAAACAGATTTAGGTCCGGTATGGTAAACAGTGCTGATCTTTACAATTCATCCGCTTTTGTTTTAAACTTTGAAATAACATACGAAGAATTATTAAGGAATATAAATATCATTGAAGCCGAACTTAATATTATTCTGGGAGATATAAAAGCAAATAACAGAACGCCCGACAATAACGAATTTCATCTCCTGTATGCCAATTCGACAAACGCGGCATATTCCGATATAGCTTTTGAAAGAACAAGAAACTCTGAAATCTTCAGACTGACTAAGGACAATCTTAAATATACAGCAGAGGTTGCAGAGAATCAACTCCTTCCCCAGTTAGATTTGGTGGCTGAATATACAAGAAAAGCCGAAACTCGTGAAGCTGTAAAATCAATTGGAGATATGAAGTCAACCGACTATTACTTGGGATTAGCATTCTCATATCCGTTAGAAAATACAGGCAGCCGCAGCAAACTCGAAACTGCCAAGATTGCGATTGAAGAGATAAACAGCGAATACTCAGTTTCAAAAAATTCATATCAAAAAAGTTTGGAAACAATAATCATCCAATATAAAGACGTTTCGCGTATATTATCACTCAGGGAAAAACGGGTTGCTGCGCTTGAACAGAAGTATAAATTTGATTCGCAGAGATACCAGCAGTCTCAAATAGACCTTGATATTTTACTCAATACAACAATAGATATTACTAATGAGAAGATAACATTGCTTCAGTTGAAGAAGCAGATAATAGATAATTATATAGATTATTCTGATATTACCGAAGGGGAATAAGGGTTAGTGGTTAGTGGTTAGTGGTTAATGGTTAGTGGTTAGTGGTTAGTGGTTAATGGTTAGTGGTTAGTGGTTAGTGGTTAGTGGTTAGTGGTTAATGGTTAGCGGTTAATGACTAATTTATTATGTTTCTCTATTTGTTCGGGGCTGTCTGATAAGTAACATAAGAACTGTTCTATATCAATTTAACGGTTTACAATCAGGCGCTTCAACACTCAACTGTAACCCGAGCGCGCTTATGAGTTTTTGTATTGCTGAAAATTCAGGATTCCCGTTAGCAGATAAAGTTTTGCAAAGACCCTGCCTGCTAATACCCATTTTTGAAGCAAGCTCTGTTATTCCACGAGCGCGTACAACATCGTTAAGAGCGCGTATAATTTCTTTCATATCACAAGTCTCAAAAGCAGCCTTGATATATTCTGAGATGAATTCTTCATTATCCATATGTTCAACGACATCCCATTTTTTTAATTTCAAAGCCATTTTATACCTCACTTGCTAACTGTTTAGCTTTTTTTATATCATTTTTTTGTGTAGATTTATCACCCGCACAAAGTAAAATAACTATCGTCTGTATCTGCTGCATATAATATATTCTATAACCAGAGCCGAAATGTAATCTTAATTCAGAAATCCCATCGCCCAATGTCTTTGTATCACCGAAGTTTCCATATTTTATGCGCTCTATACGTTTATCTATCCGAGCTTTTAATTTTTCATCTTTCATAGATGCAAACCATTTTGAATACACTTCGGTTTCAAAAATTTGATATTCAACAATCATTTCACTCACTTTTTTATTATAAATTATAGTTAAGCAAAAATCAAGTATATTTTTCCCATCTGCGTTAATCTCTTCTAAATCTGTGTCATCTGCGTGCTACTTGACTAATGACACGCAGAGTTATCACTTCCAAATACTCTTCATTCTAACAATATCTCTTGTACCGTCTTCGCTTGTAATCGAATGCAGGTAGGTGTTCTCTCTATTATCGGCGCAGGTTTTAGCTAAAAGTCTATCCCCAAGACCGCTCTCTTTCCTAAAATTAATATCTATCTCATATAATCTGTGTTTTTTTAAAAACTCTATGGGCATGGTTTCAATACACCACTCTACATATTTTACATTATTCACATGGCGGTAAAAATCACAATCAAAATAGCGAACGTCAACAACATTCTCATAATCAGGAGAAACAACATGCGGCAGCTTTTCAAAAACATTGGGAAGCGCAGGTTCCGTATCAAGAGTTATAATCTTAGAATCATCAAAGCTGCCGGAAATATCTTCGGCGGCTCTTTTTTTGAGATTGAATGTTGTTGCGGAATTTATAGCTCTGCCGAATATCTCGCCGGATTCGTTTATGAGCAGATAATTTCTTACCACATGTTTACTCTCAATCGGAGACAGCCATGATCTTATTAAAATATTCTCTCTTAATAAGGGATACCTGTCAATTCTGACATGAAATCTTGTTACTACAAAAACTACGTCCTCAGGGATATAATCATTATCTTTAAGAATAACAACCGAATGCGCCATGCCCACATCGTAAAGATAATTACAGATTACAGGCATGGTTGTTGAAAATTTCATATCCATATCGTATATTTGAACTGAAAACTTCTTCTCTATCAGCGATTCGCTGACAAAATCATTAAAATTTATACTCATCTAAATCCTCGTTATTCCGGCGACAGAATGTTTTATTCGGGCAGCAGAATGCAGCCCCTACGGTATTTTCATAACATTTATTCCGGCGGCAAAATGTTTTATTCGGGCAGCAGAATGCAGCCCCTACGGTATCGCAATTTATAACTTCGCTTGCGGTAAATCAACGAAAAAACAACAAAAAGACTCCTCATTCATAAATAAAATATATTAAAATATTTTTTTTTCTTGAATTTAAATTAAGTTATCTTTTATTAATGAATTGTATTGTTCAAGATTAACTAAAATATCGGTTTATGCTGTCACGTTGAAACGATATATTAAACGATATATTAAAATTGTCGTTTGAATACTTACAATGATTATATAATTATTGATTAATATATATTTAATAAAAAAAGGAGCATTAAAATGGTTAAACAAATTGTTGAAGACAATATTATGATTGCCAAATTTGACAACCCGCCAGCATATTCAATGACTTTAGAGAGCCTAAAAAACATCAGGGAAGCAGTAAAAAAAGTCAACGAAGACGATTCCCTAAAGGGTTTGATTTTCACAGGGGAAGGGAAATATTTCTGTTCGGGATTTGATCTCCCTACATTTGTGAGCTTTAAGACAAGGGAGGATATTCTCGGTTTTTTTAACATTGAAGAGGAAATGCTTTACGAGATATTTACCTGTAAAAAACCTGTAATAGCTGCAATAAACGGACACTGTACTGCAGGGGGATTTATTGTATCAATGGGCTGTGACTATAGAATAGCTACAGACAATCCGAAGGCAAAAATGGGTATGACGGAAATCAAGATAGGACTCTCCCTTACCATAGCAGAAATGGAATTAGTCAGATCCGGTCTTAACAGCGACAAACTCCTGCGCGATGTAATGTATAACGGAGAGAGATATTCATTTGAACAGGGCAAAGAACTCGGATTTGTTGATGAGATAGTTCCTGAAGCCGAGTTGATTGCAGCAGCGAAGAAAAAAATCTCATACTGGTGGGATCAACCGGGACATGCTTTTCCGAACATAAAATATTGCCTCAGGTATCCAATAGCTTCACATTTGAGATATAGATTAGATAATGAAAACTGGCAGGATTTATTAGTTGAAATATTAACAAGTCCTCATTTGAAAGGCATCTTTGATATGGTTCAAAAGATGATGACAGGGGGGAAATAGTTAGAATAAACAATTGGGATGCCGAAAGCGGCATCCCCTAAAATCAGCTAAAGAAATTCCCCAGCTTCTGTTTCCGATTTGAAAGTGCTTCCATGAGGAATAAACAGGAATCATTCTAAATTGATATTTAGATATACTCATAAATTATTAGTATATATCAAAAAATCCCATATTATAGAGAGAAGAAAACTAAAATAAAATTAATAAAAAACTTGACTTTATTATTGTTTTTGTAATACCTTTACAATGTGAAAAATAAAACGGTATATAATTTTGAATGGCATGAAGAAAAGAGGATTAGTAATATAGAACTTCATGGCGTTGATTTTATGGACGCTGCAGAGTTACTTGATGATCCAAATGTATCTATAGAATTAGATACACGTAAAGACTATAAATAAGTATGTTTAAAGTTCATGAAAAAGAATGGAGAAAACATTATGGCAATAACTAAAATTACATCAACAGAAATGCGTAGATATACCAAAAAGAACAGGAATAAGTTGAATAAAATGTATGATCAGGCAGATTCAGTAAATGAAGATATACCTGTTAAACGTATTGCAAGAGGCTTTGCTGTATTTAAAGATAATATAAATTATAAAGGGAGACCGAAAGTTAATGATAAGACAGTCCCAATCTCAATACGATTACCTCTCTCCATAGTAAAAAATTTAAAATCAAATGAAAAATACACACAAATACTTTCTCAGTATATAATAGATGGGTTAAATAAAGGATATATTAATTTTAATAAAAAATAGCCTGCAAATGAATAACCGCATACCCTTTCATTTAATATATAGGAATATTATATTACGATATTGTTTTTTTGCAAATAAAAAAGGCTGCCCTTACTTATTGGACAGCCCCGTTTCCTTTTTTCTCTCTTTCGCAAATAACGACATACTGCCGCACTTGCTCATTATATTACAAATTAAATCTTAGAAGGCTTTGTAACCTACGCCAAGCGCAATGTTATAAACGTCTTTCTTGTATTCACCTTCAGCATACATAACAAATGTTGAACCATCTGTAGCAACAGCGCCCAAATCATAAGATTTAGGAAGATAATGTGTCCATGAACCTGCAAGCGTTATGTCAAAACCTTCCATAACCGTATATGTACCGCCAAGACCTATTGTATAAGAGTCTAAAGGCGGATTAGCGCTGCAGTTTAACATTGTAGTTGTAGTACTAAAGTAGTCATCCTTTACGCCAATTTTGTTATACATAAAACCTGCGCCTACTTTAAGCTCCGGCATTACCTGATATGTTGCGCCTACACTTGCTTCCCAGCCTGTTCCGAAATACTTATTTGTATCTTGCTTGAAAGTCAAATCAGCTTTGTATGATACACCAAGATCAGCCTGAGACAGGAAGTATATATTACAAGCAGCCATAACAGTAAGCTCGGGCATTACCTTATACTCAGCTCCAAAGGCAAACATTGCAGGGAGATTATAATTAAACTTTTCTCCATCCTTTATATGTATATTGCTCAAAATACCTCTTGCAATAGTTACTGATAGACTATCACCGGCAAGTTCTGCTTCTTCATATTTAAATTTCAGTTTTGTCTCAAGCTCATAACGCAGTCCTATAGTTAAATCCGAAATAGGTTTTACATCAACTCCTATAACTCCAGTATAACCGGTTGCCTTATATTCAAACTTACCGTTAATATTTCTATTTCCAGCCGCATTGACGCCTTCTAATTTCAGATATCTGTCAGGCATTATTATCTTCCCGCCTAAGCTTACAGATACCATATCTTTTAAAACCTCATAAGCTGCGCCTACATGAGCTGTATAGTAAACGCTGTAAACTTCAAAACTTTGACTTGCAGGGGAGCTGCCTACAACAGTTGATAACAGAAGTTGTGTACCTATTGTGCCGTCATCCCATTTTAAAGTACCGCCTCCTGCAGAAATTCCTAAATGACAATATGCCGCTAATTTACCCGGACCCATCTCTCCGAAATTATAAACTGCATACAGATTAGGCAGTAAAAGAGTCGGCTCACTCTGCTCTACAGACGTCCCCCTAGTGCTTTGTACGATGCTTGGCGGGTAATTCATAGTAGTTAGTGTATAATCCTGCTTGTATGGCTTAAAAAGGAACTGATTTGACAAGTCAAGGTACAGTCCTTCTTTTAAGAATACAGTACCTGCAGGGTTGTAGTTTGCAATATCTGCCGAAGCATCAGTTGACGCATTTCTTGTGAAAGTCGTAATAAACTTTGCGCTCTGATTTGTCAGATAGTCGATACTTCCTGCAAAGACCATTGAACTTGTCATCATTATTGCTACTAATAGCGTTAATGAAAGTTTTTTCATAGAATCCTCCAAATTTTAATTTACCGCTTATGCCAAACAGTATTATTCCACCCATAAGGACTGTCAATTATTTTTATATTTTTTTATTAATAAAACAAATACAATATGTAATATGTAATATGTAATATGTAATATGTAATATGTAATATGTAATATGTAATATGTAATATGTAAGTTTGAATAGTGAATGTTATGCGGTATAAATTTTAATACATCGTTGGGGTATAAAATTTTACGCCCGTACGTATTTTATAACACGGCGTGTATGTTGCAAGAAAAAACCGGTTGTTTCGCAGGGGATTGTTTTTTGTTTGGAAACGGGTCGGGCGTACACCGTAGAGACAAGGCATGCCTTGTCTCTACAAATTTATCCATACAAATAATAATTTGCAATTCAATAAATTTCTGCGTGAACAAATCAAAAAAAATTTAAAAACCACAAAAAATTTTTCATCACACGGCATTTTCAATCGTTTATAGTTATAGGGGCAACAATAAATGAAAATAAACAAAAAGTATAAAGACACTGTTTTTAGACATCTATTCAATATTAATAAAATATGGCTGCTGAAATTAGTTAATGCAATCCTGGGGACTAATTATAATGACCATGAAGCTATTATCACAGTCAGCCTTGAGGACGTTCTTTTCATGAACATGAAAAATGATTTGTGTATTATAGTCGATGATACAATAATTCTCATAGAACATCAATCAACAATAAATGAAAATATGCCTGTAAGAATGTTTTTATATCTTGCCCGTATTTATGAAAAAATAACCAATAAAGATAGTAAGGATTTATACGGCAGACGTTTGGTTGAATTGCCTAATCCCGAATTGATAGTGTTGTATAATGGAAGAGAGGACTACCCTGCAGAAAAAATTTTGAAATTATCAGCATCTTTCAAAAAAGGAAAAGGAAAGAAAAAAACTGTTGACTTGGAAGTAAAAGCGCTGAATATAAACAAGGGAGTTAATCCTGAATTGGAACACAAGTGCAAGGCTTTAGCAGATTACACATCCTTTATAGCTAAGGTCAGGGAATATGAAAACTATTGTCCTGTTAAGGAACAAGATTCTTTCGAGGAAGCGATAAAATCAGCCATTGAATATTGTATAAATAACGACATACTTAAAGAATATTTAACAGATTACGCATCGGAGGTAATAAATATGCTGACGGCAGAATTCAAACTTGAAGACGCCTTAGAAGTTGCCCGTTGGGAAGGCAGAGAAGAAGGTATTGAAGAAGGAAAAGCAGAAGGTGAAAAAAAGGTCAACTATATGCTTAAACTTATGAAACAGGGCTTATCCTATGAAGAAATTAAAAAGAAAGTAGAGAAAAAATCGAAAAAATAACCCATTAAAAAAGCTTGACTATTATATTTTATTACTTCTTTTAATTGTCTTAACTTAAGATAATTATAATACCATTATCTTTTTTTATTGATTAGTAATACATTTTAATTACTTGCTTTAGTTAATCTGTAATTACAATAGAAAGAGGTTAAATTTTTAAAAAATCATAAGGATAAAATTATTAAAAATATTATATAAAAAATTGATATAGAAGGAATAAAATCATGAAAATTATTGAAGGAAAACTTGACGCCGGCGGGTTAAAATTCGGGATTGTAGTTTCACGTTTTAATGAATTCATCACAAGTAAACTCTTGAGCGGCGCCATAGATTGCCTTAAGAGAAATAATGCCGATGAAGATAATATAACAGTAATATGGACTCCCGGGGCTTTTGAGATTCCTGCTGCTGCTACGCGGATGGCGCAATCTAAAAAATATGATGCAATAATATGCTTGGGTACTGTAATAAGAGGGGCAACTCCCCATTTTGATTATATCTCGGCTGAAGTAACAAAAGGTATAGGACAGCTCAGTCTAAAGGCTGAGATACCAGTTATTTTCGGAGTGCTTACTACAGATTCGATTGAACAGGCAGTTGAAAGAGCCGGCACTAAATCAGGGAATAAGGGGTTTGACGCTGCCATGTCTGCTATTGAAATGGCGAACATATTTAAACAGATCAGCTAATGAGCCAGAGACATAAAGCAAGGGAATATGCGCTGCAAGGGCTTTATATGTATGAGGTGTCTAAATCTTCTATTGAAAATATTATTGAATTTGAATGGTTAGATGAAAAAATATCAAAAAATTCGGAAAAATTCGCAAGAAAGCTTATTGAGGGGGTAATTTCAAAATTAGAAAATATAGATTTTATTATTAAAGATTACTCAAAGAATTGGAAATTTGAAAGAATATCGGTAATTGACAAGTCTATTCTCCGTCTTGCCATATTTGAATTGCTTTTTATGGAGGATATACCTTCGACAGTAACAATCAACGAATGTATTGAACTGGGAAAAACATTCGGCGGAGAAAGTTCCGGTCAGTTTATCAATGGGATACTTGATGCAGTAAAAAAAAATAAACTCAAAGAAGGATGATAAATTCTGTGATAATTATAAATAATGACCCTGAAAATTCCGACAACAATATACAGATTGAAAAAAACAGAATCAAAAAAATTGAAACTGTTCAAATAGAGACTCCTCAAACTCAAAAAGAATCTATTACTGCAAAACAGAAGTTTACAATAATTGTTTTAAGTATCGTAGCTGTTTCACTTCTATCCGGTTTATTAATTGTCAATTTCTTCTTTAACAAAAAATCAAACCCATTCTCAGACTCTTTAAAAATTACCGACAGCGAACTTATACCGGAAAAGGATCTCATCCTGTCATTTGAAACAGACAACCCTCTCCTTAAAAAAGCGATAGCAAGCTATAACAGCGGTTATATACCCAATGCAATTACGGAATTTACAGATGTTGTTGAGTCGTCTGCCGGACCAAAGGATAAAGCAATTGCCCTTATGTACCTTGGGACTATTGCAAGAAAAAAAGGCGAATATGACAATGCTATTGATTTTTTTAACAGAGCTCTAACTTACGATCCGGGCAATCCCGAAATATATATTAACCTTGCAAGGGTATATAGAGATAAGAAGGATTTTAATAATGCGGTAAAATATGCCGAGAAAGCATTCTCCCTGAACTTACGGGATATAAACAGTCTTAAGCTAATCGGCGATATATACTATGAACTTACAAATTGGAATGAAGCGTTAAAGTATTATGAACAAGCCCTTAAAATAGACAGCAACAATCCGGCTCTGCTTTACAATACGGCAATGGCGCTTTTTAAAAAAGGCGAAAGATTAACAGCGCTTGAATTTTTGAAAAAAGCGGCAGATGCAGATAAGATAGGAGATGTGGCATATAATTCCTATGTCCGTCTGGGTGCGGAATTTTTAGAAAGCAATATGTTTGAACTTGCAGAGAAATATCTACTTCATGCCGTTAATCTAAGACCTAATGATCCTATGGGGCATTATAATCTTGCCGTTGCATATTTAAGGCAGAATAAAAACAGAGAAGCCTTAAAAGAACTTGAAGAAGCCGAAAGATTGGGTCAAACAGATATGGCTCTGCTTGAAAATATCGGCGAATCATATTTCAGCCTTAAAGATTATGATAAAAGTTTAAAAATATACAACAAGGTTCTTGAGACGGCAAGTCAAAATGTTAAGATACTTGCAAGACTGGGAGAGATATATTATGCAAAGGGAGATATTGAAAGAGCCTACGATTCATATAAGAAGATCACCCAGCTCCAGCCTGCAACAGAGAATGCGCGAATTGCATATCTTAATATGGGGAATATTTTAGATGATACGGGAAATTATGACGATTCAATCAAAGCTTACGAATCGGCATTAACCATAAGAGATAATGATGATTTGACATACTACAATCTTGGTCTTGCTTATAAACATGCCGATAAACAGGCTATGGCAATAAATTCATGGAGAAAGGCATCTCAAATAAATCCTGAAAATGTAAAGGTAAGACTTGCAATAGCGGATTTCTATTATGAACAGGGATATAATGATCAGGCAGAAAAGGAATATCAGGAGATTATATACAAATGGTCTTCAAATCAGGAAGCCCTGTATAAACTTGGAACTATCTATCACAGACATCAGAATTATGGCGATGCAAGAAAAGCCTATACAAAAACCATTGAAGCCGGCGACTCAACCGACTTAGCAAGGAAGGCGATGATTGAACTTGCATTAATACCTCCCGAAACGAGCAATAATGACGAAGGACTTAACAATTCAATAAAGCTGATACAGAAAGCTCTTATGCTAAAACCCAATGATTCCGATGCGTTACTTGCTCTTGGAATAATCTATGCAAGGAAAGAGATGCACCCTAAAGCGATTGAAACATTCTATCAGGCAATCAAGTCTTCCAATGACAGCAAAAAAACAGCTAACGCATATAACAACATGGGTAAGAGTTACTTTCAGATGAAGGAATACAATAAATCTATACAGGCATTTAACCGCGCAGTTGAAGAAGATCCGTCAAATGAAGAAATCCGCATGAATAGAAATACCGCTGTAAAAGCCTATGAAAACGAATTAGAAAAAAACAGATGATAAGCGCTGATATAAAATTACTCAACACCATTGAAGAAACAAACCTTGCTTCATGTGCGGCTCTCTCATCAAAAACAAAAGGGAGAGAACATATAGAGCCGCACCACGCATATCGTACGGAATTTCAACGCGACAGAGAAAGGATTGTTCACTCCCGCGCTTTTAGAAGGCTTGAATATAAAACGCAAGTGTTTATAAACCATGAAGGCGATCACTATAGAACCAGACTGACCCACACTATAGAGGTAGCGCAGATAGCGAGGGCTATATCAAGAGCTTTAAGGTTAAATGAAGACTTGGCAGAGGCTATTGCGCTTGCTCATGATCTGGGGCATACGCCTTTTGGACATGTTGGAGAGAGAGAACTTAACAGGCTGTTAAAAGATCATGGAGGGTTTGAGCATAACAGACAGAGTCTCAGAGTGGTAGAACACTTGGAAAAGAGATACAGCGATTTTGACGGACTCAATCTCACATGGGAAACAAGGGAGGGAATAATTAAACACTCAGGTACTTATGACAGACCCGAGACTTCCGATTTTCTCCCAAACGAACAGCCGTCCCTTGAAGCTCAAATCATAGACTTAGCTGATGAGATTGCCTATAACAACCATGACCTTGATGACGGAATATCGTCGGGATTATTAGACTATGACGGTATTATAAAATTAGATATATGGGAGCTTGCAAAAGACCAATACGGCAAGGCTCTGCCGAAGTCAAAAAAGTCAGAGACAAGGGAGATAATAAGGACTATAATAAACCTCCTTGTAACAGATCTTATAAACACAACGATAAATAACATCAATAACAATAAAATAGACTCATATACGGATGTAAAAAATGCCAGCGCTAAGCTTGCAAGGTTTTCACCAAAAATTGAAGATGCTAATAATAAGCTAAAAAAATTTTTAAAAGAAAACATGTACCGGCACTACAAGGTAACAAGGATGTCATTAAAATCACAGCGGATAATTAACGAGCTCTTTCACATTTACACGGAACACCCCGATACCCTCCCCGCCAATTATATGGAAGATATTGAAAAACAGGGAATAACAAGAACAGTGACTGATTTTATTGCAGGAATGACAGACCGCTTTGCCCTTGAAGAGTATAGAAAATTGACCGATCCGTTTATGCGGGTTTAGTTTGTAATTTATTGTACTCTAAGAGTCTCGTATAGTTGAAAAGGGAAAGGAGCTTGAACATGGATTTTAAAAGCCTGATTCCGCTGGCTATGCTTACGGTTTCAAATATTTTTATGACATTCGCCTGGTACGGACATTTGAAATACAAAGAAAGTCCCTTATGGATAGTAATTCTGATCAGTTGGGGAATCGCTTTAGTTGAATATTGCTTTCAGGTTCCGGCTAACCGCATCGGACATTCCTATTTCTCGGCGCCGCAGCTTAAAGTTGCGCAAGAGGTGATTACGCTTGCAGTATTCGCGGTGTTTTCGGTGACTTACCTGAAAGAGGAACTGAAATGGAACTATATTGTCGGGTTCGCCCTTATTTTGCTTGCCGTGTTTTTCGTATTCAAAAGCTGGGATTGATTAAGCGCTAAGGTATATTCACGGTTCTGACGATAGCGTGCAAAAAATATAGATAATTACTTGACATCTACATAACAAAACATTTGATTTTGCAGAGGAGAATACATGGAATCACAATTACTAGAAATACCGGATTACATCAAAGACCTTATTGCATCCGGACAACAGATCGACGAGATACTCATTGATAAAGAGGGTGTATGGTATCATAATGGAGAAAAATTTAAAAATGAAAGAATTATCGGTTTCTTTAACAGATCCATTAATATAACAGCAGACGGAGAATATGTTATACACTACAGCAACTTCACATACCCTATTAAAGTTGAAGACGTGCCGTTTTTTATTACAGGCGTTACTTATACGGGATTCGGAGATTTTGAAAAAGTTATTTTAAATGTATCGTCAGGTGAAACCGAAGAACTTAACTGTAATACGCTTTTTTGTAAATCAAATAATGCCCTCTACTGCAAAGTAAAGAACGGAACAATGCCTGCAAAGTTTAAGAGATCGCCGTCGTTTAGCATACTTGAAAGACTTGAAGAAGATGAAAGTGGAAAATTCTATGTGAGACTTTGCGGTCAAGTCATTGAACTGATTATAAAGGATGAATAGATGAAAAGATATATAACTCCAATGCTTATACTTTCGGTTTTAGGAGTAACGATCTCAAGCCTGCTCCTCTATCAGCACTATTTCCCGAATTTAGAAATGGGTTTTCTTTCTTGCGGTACGGGATCATCTAACCCGTGCATAGCTGTTGGTCAATCGAAATATTCAAGTATATTTGGAATTCCCGTAGCAGCTTTTGGTATCATGTATTTTATGCTGTTGACACTGCTAATACTTGTTGCCGATTATGCGCAGAATGAATATTATAAAATTCTTTGCGGTATGGGTTTACCTTTAAACATAATCGGTTTGGCAGTTGATATAATACTCGCCATTTTAATGATAAAAATTGGGCAGCTATGTAAACTATGTGCTGCCACATATATAATCAATCTTGCCATATTTATAGTATTAATATTATTCATTAAGAATAATTTTTCTTTAGATGAAATCAAAAAATCTTTAAAGACGTTTTTGATTCCTGAAAATTCGGAGGGAAAGGTTATTTTATCTCTATCAATAATACTTGTTTTCTGTCTCGGCGCTGTAGTATTGGCAGGATCAAATATAATTAAATCCAAATCCGCTCTTGCGAAAAGTCAGGATGCGGATAAATTCATTTCAAATTTTTACAATCAGGAAGAAGAAAAAATCAAACTCCCTGAAAGCAATATGATAATAGGAAATTCCAATGCAAAGGTTAAGATACATATCTTTAATGATTTTTTATGTTCCGCATGCCGCAAACTATATGAAATTGAAAAAAATATTATTTCAAAATATAAAGGAAAAATTAAGATAACATACTACCACTATCCTCTTGATAAATCATGCAACAATGACATGGAGGAAACAATATATCCAAGCTCATGCCTTGCTTCAAAGTCAATGTATGCTGCTGCTAAAGGCAATTTTTTTGAGGAGTATCTCAATATCCATTTTGCAAATTATAAAAATTATAAAGACGGCTTTGATATTGAACATATAACTAAAAACCTGAACCAGACTGAGGCTCAATCCAAAATAAAACCTGAAGCAATAGAAAAATTTAATTCAATAATTAAAACAAGCGGAAGTTTTGACCAAATACTTAAACATATTGAAACGGCAAAAAAATTAAAGATTGAAGCAACGCCAACCATTATTATATCAGGAAGAAAATTAGTCGGAGTCCCGACAAAAGAATTACTTGAAAATATCATAGAAAAGGAACTGGAGAGATAATTTAATGCTGCCCATACATGCTGAAAATTTTATTTCTGATATTATCCATTAATACCTAAAATTTTTTCAACTGCCTTAGTTATAAATTCGGTTTGTCACAAGATTTTTTTAGCACTTCACATTAATTTTCGTTAAATATTTTTCAAAATATCATCAGCCCTTATTCCAATTTTTGAAAAAGCAAACAGTTTCTTTCCCAAATCTTTGAGCGATGCTCCTATATGATAGACTGTACTGTCTATAAGCAAAAAACGGTCGTGAAATCCATCTGATTTAAATATACTTATCGGGGCGTATTGCGCATTGTGCTTTGTTAAATCTAATTGTAATTGTTGTGAAATTTGTTTCGTATAGATTTTTGCGCTGACTTGTGATAACCTTTTTGACAACAGAAGTAAAACGCTTTCATCTATATAGTTGTCTATTAAAATAACGGATTTTTTTGCTGATTTTATCAACTCGGATACAAAAACGTATGCATCGAAGATTTGTCCTTCAAAAAATATGCCTTGGCAAGGAGGTAAAGCAGTTTTAACGAAAAAATCTATCTTCTTTTCGGTTTCGGTTACACGATGTTCTATTCGTTCAAAACGTTGGTTAATAGTATAACCTTTTAATATATATTCTTTTAAAATATTGTTTGCCCAAACTCTGAATTTAATACCTCTGTTAGATTTCACTCTATAGCCTACAGACAGAATTACATCGAGATTATAATACGATACCTGATATGTTTTTCCGTCTGCAGCAGTTGTCGCAAAATTTGCGACAACTGAAAACTCGGCTAATTCCTCATTTAACGCATTATTTATATGTTTGCCAATAGTTTTTATATCTCTATCAAACAAGACAGACATTTGCTGACGGTTTAACCAAACTGTTTCATTTTCCAACAGTACCTCTAACTCAACAGAATTGTCCGGTTGATAAAGAATTATTTTGTTTTTATTATTCATTTCATTTTCCGTTTACCATATAGTTGTTGTATATTATAGTAAACGAATGAATCAGGCTGGAGATAAAAAATTTTTTAAAACACCTTACATTTTTGCAAAATCTTTAGATTATTTGGATTGAGGGGTCAATTGAGGGGTCAGAGCATCTGGACAAATTACAAATTACAAATTACAAATTACAAATTACAAATTACAATGTACAAATTACAAATGAGAGTTGTTACAGATTACAGATTATAGTTTTCTTAAAACAGATTCTTTCAGACAAAATTTGTACATTGTAATTTGTAATTTAATCTTTTATCTGTAATTTGTACATTGTAATTTGTAATTTGCCGCTATAGCATATCTACAGGGTCAATATCTATCTCAACATACACCGACTTTGACTTATAGACAAGAAGCGCTTCCTTAATAAACGACGTAATCTCTCTTAACCTTCTCCCTTTTAAAACAATGTGGTATCTGTAATTGCCGCTGATTTTTGATAACGGCGCAGGAGACGGACCAAGAATAGATATATGCGAATTATCTGCCTGACAATTACTCTTCATTAAACCGGCTAACTCTTCTGCATTTTTTTGAACCCTGTCTTCATCCTTCCCGCGAATGACTAATCTTGCAAGTCTTGAAAACGGCGGATAATTCATCAGTTTGCGCAATTTCAGCTCCTCTTTATAAAATCCGAAGTAATCCTGTTTTTTAAGATAATTGAAAATTATATGCTCGTCATTGAAAGTCTGTATAATGACTCTGCCTTCGCTGCCGCTCCTCCCGGGTCTCCCTGCCAGCTGCATCAGCAGAGAAAAAGTCCTCTCTGTTGCTCTGAAATCCGGCATATTTAAACCTATATCTGCCACTATTACGCCTGCTAAGGCAACTCCATGAAAATCAAATCCCTTTGAAATCATCTGCGTACCAAGGAGTATATCTATCTCGCCTTTATCCATCATATCCAACAGGTCATAGATTTTATCCTTTTTTCTTGCGCTGTCCTGATCAACCCTAAAGACTCTGTAAGCCGGAAACTCCTTTGTTACAATATCCTCTATTCTTTGAGTTCCGGAACCCAGCTTTAAAATTGACTTAGAGCCGCAGCTTGGACAATATTCAGGCATTTCAAACGAATGACCGCAATAGTGACACAACATTCCTCTCCCTTTATGGTAATTCATCCCTATATTGCAATTAGGACATTCAATCGCCAACCCGCAGTCACCGCATAACACAAAAGGGGCAAAGCCTCTTCGATTTAAAAGATAGATAACCTGCTTTCTGTCTTTTATTGCTCTGTTTGTTAAAAGCTTTAAACGGGTCGTTATATCTTCATTGGTTTTATTAAGCTTTACAATTTCAATTTCAGGAAGTTTACCGGCTCCATATCTATCTTCTAATCTATGGAGTTTAATTATGTCATGTTCTGCAGCATACAGTGTTTCAATTGACGGAGTAGCCGAACCGAGTATCAGACATGCGCCGACCGTTTCACTCCTGTAAAAGGCGATTCTCTTTGCGTTATATCTTGGAGTGCTGTGTTCCTTATATGACGCATCATGCTCTTCATCAACAATGATAAGTCCAAGCTGTGGACATTGGAGAAAGATAGCGGATCTTGTTCCAACTGCTATCTTTGCTTCACCGCTGTAAAACTTCTTCCAATTTGCAAGTCTCTCTTTTGGAGTCAGCCTGCTATGATATACTATTAGATCTACGCCAAACTTTTTATATAATCTTAAATAAATTTGAGATGAAATGGTAATTTCAGGTACAAGATATATTACGGATAAACCCTTAGATATTGCATCCATTGCCGCGCTCATATAAATTTCGGTCTTACCGCTCCCTGTAATACCGAAGATGAGGTGTACTTTTTTATCCGACGATTTTATGCTTTCATAAATCTCTCTCTGCTGCGGTGTAAGCTCTATCTCTTTTTGCCTGACATTTTCTATTTGTGATGATTTTGTCATAGATGACGAACTTAATGATGAATTTAATGACGATGGAAGCGCCTTAGCGATAACCTCACCGATTGATGAGAGATAAGATTCGGAGGTATATTCGGCTAATTGAATAAGTCTTTCATCAAATATGGGTTTATCATCAATTGGAGAAATTATATCTTTAAGCTCTATGCCGTCAGGCTGTATATTATGAGTTTTTGCAACAAACCCTGTTACTTCACGTCCGTTAAAATTTATACACACCCTCATACCGGGTAAAACATTCATACCTGCCGGAATATTATATGTAAATGATTGATTCACCGGATTATTTATATAAACCTCAGCGAAACTCGGAGTAATATTATTAAACTCCATCACATCAGTTCCAAGAATCTCTTGTTAGCAAGTTTAAGTGTAGTCCATGCAGATCGTTTAAGTTCAGGATTCTTTATAAGCGATACGGGGTGTTCTATATTAAACCATGCGATTCCTTTGTTTGAATTAACAATTTTCTGCAAAGGGAGAATATCCCCCATAACAATCGCTAAATTCGGCTTAAGCATATCTATCTCTTTTTCCAGTATATACAGACAATTCTTTACCATATCACTCGGTTTATTCAGCACGCTGTTAGTTTCACATTTTACAAGAGATGTAACATAGCACTCATTCAGTTCAAGGTTAATTGCGGTCATCATCTTTTTTAGTAATTCATCAGATTGGGATTTAAGTTTAATAATCTCTTCCCTGTTTATCATACGCGGTATATTAAGGATTATCATCACCATGTTGCTGCCTGATCCAAACGGCGATCTCTTACTAATGATATCAGGACATTTATTACACTGAGTAAAAAGTATGCCGGCATGAGTCTCTGCTTTAACCTTAGGCTTAATTATGTCAAGCAGACTCTTTAATTCTTCATCTCCTCTGTACAGCAGTATATTTCGCATTGATCTTTTGTCTTTCAAAATATCTATTATATGCTTTGATATATTACTATTTTTCAACATTGATATTATACTGTTTTAATTTTTTATGAAGGTTAGCACGTTCTATACCAAGATCTTCTGCTGTTGATAAAATATTCCAGTCATTTTTCTTAAGAGCTTCAATTATGTATCCTCTTTCAAAATCATCCTTTGCGTCCTTTAAAGGCTTATCTATAGGATTTGCCCCTTTTAAAGATACTCTCATTTCACTTCCTATATTCTTTTTTATATCTTCGGATTTTATCTCTTCGGAAGATACCATTATTACTACTCTTTCAATAATATTCTTTAATTCTCTGACATTCCCCGGCCATGGATATTCTCTTAAAAAAAGTATTCCGTCATCAGTAATAATCTTTTTCCCCGTACCATGTTCCTCTGTAAACTTTTCCAAAAAATAGCTTGTTAAGAGATCTATATCGTCCTTTCTTTCTGCAAGCCTTGGCATACTGATTGGTATGACATTTAATCTATAGTAGAGATCCTCTCTAAACTTACCGTCTTGAATAGCCTTTGCAATATTAACATTTGTCGCTGCGATGACCCTGACATCAACTGTAATTGTATCATTACCGCCTACCCTTTCAAACTGCTGTTCCTGAAGTACACGAAGCACTTTCGCCTGTGCAGACAGACTCATATCACTCACTTCATCAAGGAAGAGCGTACCTCCGTCGGCATGTTCAAATTTACCAAGCCTTCTCCCCAGCGCTCCGGTAAAAGATCCCTTTTCATGACCAAACAGTTCACTCTCTATAAGTTCGTCAGGTATGGCTGCGCAGTTCATTTTAAGAAACGGCTGATCAGATCTGTTTGAAAGTTGAAAAATAGCTCTTGCAACAAGTTCCTTGCCTGTACCGCTCTCGCCTGTAATCAAAACTCTGGCATTTGTCTTTGCCGCTCTTCTTATAATATCTTTTATCTCATTGATCTGACTTGAGTTCCCTATCATTTCATCATCTACAAAAGACTTCTTTTTAAGTTTAATATTTTCTCTTCTTAGTCTTGCCTGTTCCAAGGCATTATTGACTGAAGTGACAACCCTGTCAAGTGATGGAGGTTTTTCAAGAAAATCAAATGCGCCCATTCTGGTTGACTTTACTGCAATATCAATTGAACCGTGACCGCTGATCATAATAACGCTTAATTCGGGATAGAGAACTTTAATCTTTTCAAGGAGATCAATCCCGTCAGCATCAGGAAGCCAGACATCAAGAATCAACAGATCAACCTCATTTCTACTTAGAAAGGTTAATGCCTCTTCGCCTGTTTTTCCTGAAAAAATAATATGCCCCTCATCCTGAAGTATTGGAGTCATTGAGTTTATTATATTCTCTTCATCATCAACAATGAGTATCTTAGCCATTATTCTCTGCTCCTACAGATTGAAACATCAATACAAACTCTGTCCCTTGACCTTCAACAGATCTACAGTCAATCTTTCCATTATGTTCTAAAATTATCTTTTCAACAATAGCAAGACCAAGTCCCGTACCGCTCTTCTTTAATGTAAATCCCAATTCAAAAATTTTACTAAGATTATCAGGACTAATACCGGGACCATTATCCTGAATTTTTACTACCTGATATAATCCGGCTTCATCACGACCGCTTGTTATTACTATTAACCCGTTCTCATTGACAGCGTGTATTGCATTATTGATAATATTATTCAATGCCTGCCGAATTAAACTCCTGTCAATCAGAATGTCGGGAAGATTTTCATCTTTAATAAACTTAAACTTTACATTATCATAATTATTAAAAAGCATGATTGTATCATCAATGAGTTTATTAAGATTAGTCAACTCCGCTTTCTTTTCAGGCAAACGGGCAAAGTCATTAAAAACGCTAACAAGCTTCAGCAGGGAGTTTACCTCTTTCACTATAGTCTCGGAACCTGTTATTACTGCGTTATTCATATTAGGATTCCCTTCAATCGCTAATTTTCTCATCCTTTCGGCTGATAGTCTGATCGGAGTTAAAGGATTCTTAATTTCATGCACAATCTTTCTTGCAATCTCATTCCATGCTTCAAGCTTCTGTTTTTGAAACATGAATTTTTGATTTTCATCAAGTTGTTTAGCCATAGAATTAAAAGCATCAACTAATACGCCGATTTCATCATCACTCTTTCTTTCAATATAAAGCTTGTTATCCCCTTTTGCAATCTGTTTAGCTCCATTTGAAAGTTCAAGTACAGGATTAGTAATACTGCCTGATATAAACAAGCTGATCAAGTAAGCAACTCCAAGTGAGAGTATAGATATCAACATAAAAAAGGATCCGAGCCCGCTCTCAAAATATTCTTTTTGATTTTCAATTTTTTTATAATCTTCTCTTGCATTCTTCAAAAAAGATTCTGTCAACATGAAATTTTCAGATATTTGAAGATACATAACAACCATTAAATCTCTATGCCGGAACATACCGCTTATTATATTTACGCCGTCAATCTCTAATCTATCGGTTTTTATTAACTGTGTTTTGTATTTTTTGTAAAAATTGTATAGCTTATGACTGTCTGTTGCTAAGGCCGGCTGATCATTATCAAATACGTTAAGCTTTCCGTCTGTTTCTTTGAAAAAGACTATCTTAATATTTGAACTTCTATAGCTTTTAGTTATCTTCTCAATATCATTTTTACCAGTTCCAAGCATTAAATTATTAAAGAGAAATCTTATTGTTTCCAGCTCAGACTTTACCTCTCTTTCTATTCCATAATAAATATTGCCGGTTAACTCTACAGATCTATTCAATGCCTGCATTGTTCTTCCGCTGAACATCTTTGAAAGACTGCTGCTGAAATAGCTGTTAGAAATTATTACTACCGGCATAGTTGATAATGCTGCAATAAATACAAAGTACAGGGTAATCTTTTTCTTAATACTCTCCCTGATAGCAATAGATTTGATGTCGAGGCTTCTGCGGAAAGAGATTATTATTAAATAGATTGCTGCTATCACAGGAATAGTCATCATTGCAGTGATGAAAAAATTCTCATCAACAAGACCTGCGTCTAATTTCCCTGGGAAAAGCGCTATTACAAGTATAGAAATGAAGATAATAATACCTATAATAAACAGTAAGTCCTGTAGTGAATTATAGCTTTTCTCTTTTTTTTTGTCTAAAGACAAAGCGGCACCCTAACTTAGGTATTTTTTTATCATGTCCTAAAATCACTCTCAATAAGATTGAGAATAAAGTTTACGAGTTCAACCTCGCCTTCACCATCTGCTCTTATTGTTAATTTTGATCCTGATATGATAGCAAGTCCCAAAACGGACATAATTGATTTTCCGTCAGCTTCAACATTATCCTTAATCAATTTGATTTCACACGGGTATTTCATTGCTTCGCGGACAATCATCATCGCAGGTCTTGCATGTATGCCTGCATCGCTGTGTATTATAACATTTTTTTCAATCATTATTGTCTGCCTTCAGTGTTAATCCATTTTTTTATTCTCTCATCAAGCTCTCTGGCGGAATTGATACCAACCTTCTTGAGCCTCATATTTAATGCAGCAGTTTCAATAATTATAGTTATATTCCTGCCTGGTCGTACAGGAACTATTATATGCGCTACATCTATATCAAGTATTGTAAATTTCTTTTCATCAAGTCCTAATCTGTCATACTCAGTTGAAGAATCCCACTCTTCAAGGAGAATTACCATATCTATACGCTTTCTGCTTGTGACAGATCTTATTCCAAAAATTTCACGGACATTTACTATCCCTATACCTCTGATCTCAATATGATGTTTTAAAATCTCAGAACCCTCTCCCATTAAAAGCGATTCTCCGATTTTATTTACAACAATCATATCATCACCTACAAGTCTATGCCCCCTTTCAATCAATTCAAGAGCTGTTTCACTTTTGCCAATACCGCTTTTCCCTGTAATTAATACTCCAACTCCAAAGACATCTACTAATGTGGCATGAAGAGTTACACTTTCAGCGAACAGTTCATCTATAACATGAACAAAGAGTGTGGTAAATCTTGTAGTCCCTCTCTTTGAGGTAAAAATCGGAACATCATTCTTGTCGGCATATTCAAGAAAAAGATCATCAGGTTTATAGTCATATGTGAAAACACAGCAAAAAATAGGATAGCTGAAAAATTCATCATATACTTTGACTTTTTGCTCATAGCTTAACTGAGCCATGAAAGCAGTTTCGCCTTGTCCAAAAATCTGAATCCTTTCATAGGCAAAAAAATCAAAAAAACCGGCTAAGGCAAGTCCGGGTCTATTAATCTCTCCGGACTTAATCTCTTTATTAAGTCCGCCCTCGCCTGCGAGAAGACGGATTTGAAGATCTATCCTTCCTATTCCATCAATAAAATATCTTAATGTAAATTTATTCATAACAAAATGATTCACTAATATTATTTTCTTTCCATCAAAAAACTATAAAACCTGACAAAATTTTTGCAGTTACAATATAAATCATCCAAAATCTCTATTGTAAACATAGTAAAATTAAAAAACCGGAACAAAAACTTCAAACTTCTTACCATTACGGCTGAGTATATTAAAATATCCCGTTTCCATATTAAAAAACGGCATATATTCTTTGCCGGATTTTTCAAAAAAATTAAATGCTTCATCTAAAGTAAATTTTTCTATTTCACAACTGCTGTTCTTTTTAAAATCAATTTTCGGATTTGTTACGGATTCGTCTTTAACATCAAGTACATATTCTATGAAAGTATCGGAATCAAAACTCCCGTTATTATTCTTAAATTCTATCTCCGCAAGTTTAAAAATTTCACCGCTTTTGAATATTACTGTATAATTCTTATTTGTATAGTAAAAATCATTCTCCAAATCCATAGTGTCCTTTTTAAAAAGAATATAATCTTTTTTATTAACCTTCATTTGTAGAAATGCTTCTACATTATTGATTGGTCTATTGCTAACTTGAGTTAACATCGCCTCAGTTCCAATATCGCTTTTGAAATCGTATGAGATATCTAATTGCGCATCAAGCCCTTTCTTTGAATGAGCCTTATCCTTAAAGCGCACTATCTGCTTTTCCATTTTATCTATCAGGAGATCAATAGCGGAGAATAAATCCGCAGCCTTCTCACGAGCATGGAATTGTACCGAATCGCCGTTGATCATCAATTCTGCAACATGGTCAAGCTTTTCAATATAAAATATTAGCTGAATATCAATTAACTGTTGAAAATATTTCTCTATTCGGGATATTCTCTTTTCTGCGTATTCTTTGAGCCTTTCAGATACACTAATGTGTCTACCTGTTATTTTAATCTTCATAAATTCCCCTTTGGTTTAATCATATTACTTCCCTTTCTACCGAGTTTTAATCCTTACAGGACAGTAGTTCCTGTCGGGACTATTTAACGCACCATTTAAAAAAATATACATTAAAAATAAAACTATCCTCTTACTTGCAGGACAAGCTCTTTCAATATAATATACGTATAACACAAAATAAAAATAACACAAATATGTAAAATCAAATTTAGTCAAATGAGACAAATATTATGAAATAGAATATTCTAATAAAATTGAATCATTTATTAATAATAAAATACATATTAAACGGATATAATTCTAAAAAGTTATTTAATCTAAGTCAAGAAAAACTTATTTTACAATTCATTTAAACAAATTATTTCAATTCAGAATTTATCCGTTGCATCACTCTTTTTTTATACTATTTGTAACAGGATAATGCTTATATTTTCTTATTTATTGTAAAAGTAATTCAACATTTTGTCTGATAAAAATAGAGCCTTAAATTAAATAATTTTCTTTACACATTGTAATATATTTTTATCATTGATTCTATTAAAAGATTTGCGTCAGGTACTTGAGATGAAAATAATCTATTCAGTATTAATAATATTAATCACATGTATAATAATATCATGTAACAATTCGTCCTCCGATGATGGTCCAACAGGATATAGAGATCCGGGACTTACACCAAAGGATGTAAGCACAAATAAAAGTTTTAATAATATTGCCGTTGGATGCGTAAATCGCTCCGGACAAACTTGCAAAGCAGTTATTTATCAAGGAACTCCATATGTCGGTATTGCAATTGATGATGATTCAAATTTTAAATTAAAGATATATTGGGAAGGAACTATTAACACTCCCATGCCTATCACTTCAAATCAATATACAATTAAGGTTATTTCCAGCGGCATTGAATATAGTACTACTTCAGATCCTCTTAATGTAACAATCACTCCGCATGTATCGGACGATAAACTATTAACTATACAATTTAATAGCCCAATAAATCTTGGAGGAGTTACAATAAACAACGGCGCAACTATCAATGCTTTCAAGTATTAGATATTTTAGTTATCGTATTGCCTTTTCTGCCAAGCTTGAATCCTTACTGGACAGTAGTCCCTGCGGGATTATTTAATCATCTTTTTAAAGCATACATGGAAAATAAAACTGCTCTGTTGCTTTTCGAACAAACACTTCTACGTGGCTTTACTTATTATTTTTATTCGCTACTGAAGAATGTAATTTTAATCCTAAATTATTCATAATTTTAAGTACAGTACTAAAATTAGGATTTCCCTTTTCAGATAGAGACCTGTATAGGCCTTCTCTATTAACATTTATTTCCTTTGCTAATTTAGACATATTTCTTGCTTTTAAAACATTACTAATAGCTCTCTTTATTTGAGAAAAATCTCCGCTTTCAAAAGCTACATTTAAATATTCGGAAATTATAAATTCATCTTTTAAATGTTCCGCAGTATCCCATATTCTAGATTTTTCTTTTTTCATTCTACGCCTCTTTTTAATATGTCTTTCGCTTTTTCTATATCCAATTTTTGTTTCTCTTTTTCTCCTGCACATAGGAGTATAATTATCTGTTTTGCTTTTTTAACAAAATATATTCTATATCCTTTTTTATAATGTATTCTTAATTCATAAATATGCTTTGTATTTTCTAATGGTTTATAATCTCCAAAATTCTCGTCATATTGTATTCTATCTAATCTATCAAAGATAATAGCCTTCAACTTATTATCTTTTAAATTATCAATCCATTTATCAAAATATTTTAAAGTCTTAATTTCTATCATAATATGATTGTGAATTAAAAACTACAATACGTCAAATCTTTTTTTATTAAAATTTTATAATTTAACGCAATAAACAGAAGAATGATAAAAAATAATAACTAAAAATCTTTTTCTAACAGAGACGAGTCCATGAAAAATAAGCAGTCTCTCAAGAGCAATCAATAAAAAACTCAAAGAGGCTTTCTCCTTACCCCGAAAATTTAACAGCACTGAGGGGCTGTTAAAAACAAAAGCTTGTCAATTTATGGATTTATGGTTACTGTAAAAGCCTGAATATTATTTGAAAGTTTTTTTTCAGGGTCAGCATAAGCGCTTATTTTTTCACCATACAGTGTAACCATTGCTGTTGTGCCAGCCACAGGGGATATGGGTTTTAGATCAATCTTAATAGTTTGGATTGAATCAGCCGCACCCGGTACTATAGCAGAAGGCGTTGCATGATAAAAACCGGTTGCAGTGGGATGTCTAAATTTATAACTGGTTCCGTTATATACTACAAAGATTGTAGTGTCATATATTATAGTATCGCTTAAAGCAGGCGTATTAAATTTTATTACTATATAAGGATTAGCAACTGTAGCCGAGTTGTTTACCTCTGCTCTGAAAGATGTTACCGTACCTTCAGGTGTATCGCCGCTGTTAAAGATATCATCGTCGGGCATTATTGTATCAGCCTCTCCGCATCCGAAGAGACATATACATATACCGGCAATAATAGATAATAAAGCTGCTTTTTTCATGATAACAATATAAATGATTATGATAAAAATGTCAAAGAAAAATAATTTCTTCTATTATAAGAATCGTTTAAAAATTGATATATATGAATAAAAAAATTTGACGCAAAATATAAAGGTTAGAGCTTGTATTATAAAAGTGTTTTAAACGTGTAAAAGCTCTTATAGAGAATTATAATATTATGAGGGGTCAGAGCCAACATCATAAACTTAAGGAAAATAGTCTACGGATTTCATGGATATTTACGAATAAAGACCTAAATGCTATTGAAATATTCGTATTAATTCGTATAATTCGATGTTAAAAATCCT